>ERZ795056.917-NODE-917-length-35961-cov-9.226341_pt1 | contig 35961 bp, 28 predicted proteins | sample MGYA00375140_ERZ795056 | MGnify/ENA primary metagenome ERZ795056 (study PRJEB30185, sample SAMN05720227) | activated sludge metagenome | isolation source: Anaerobic digester | place: USA | collected 2015-03-09 ...
GGCTTTCAGATATGGTGGTTTCAGGAAGCCATTCGGAATGTTGCCCCCTGAGATGATTTGTTATTGCAGGACTGGTTTTAGGAATTTCTCTGTGAAGTGAACGACACCATATGTATTGAGATGGTGGTGGTCGTAGTAGAATTTCGGATCAAACTCCGTTTCAGAAAAATCGTAAAATGAAACTCCCTTTTGAAGTGCGACTTTTTCTCCGAATTTTTTTGTTATTTCATGACCACGCCATTTTCCAAACAAAGCAGGTGGGATGAAAAGAACAACTTCGGTACCATGTGATCTGGCCAGATCTATAGTTTGCTGTAGTATATCGGCGCTGAAGGCAAACCTTTTCATGTCTTCCGATCCGCTGTTAAATGCAAGTTCCTGGCCTTTGGCAACAGTGGCTGAATCCAGTTTTTCCAATCGGGAAGTACCAATTGGATACGAAAACGGGATATGGTTTATCCATGTTGGGGTTAGCTTGAATTGAATCATGGACATCAACCTTTCAGATCTGTTTTCGGCGGGAAAATTTAAATATTGCCAGACAAAAGGAATTCGAAATGGTTCGTAATTAAATGTGTTTGAGGCTATTGGCAAAGACACAGAAAACATGAATGGTGGCGAAAGAACATACACAATTTTCTTCGCCTTGTTACCCTGGCTATAGAAATATTGAAGATAGAACAGTTGTTCATTCGGGCCGCAGATGCCACCTCCCTGTCCCATATTCAGAATTTTTTGGTTCAGGATTGATTCGATTCGCTCATGATTCCGGTGTCTTGAAAAATTACGGGCATGTGAAATTCCCAGGAATACAAGATCGTAAGACGAATCATTTCTCATAACCAACAGATTGCTTTCAGTTTCTGAGTTCTTGAAATTCCTTCTGTCGACCCAATACGAAGTGGCTTCCACCACCAGCAGAATCAGAATCACCAATGAAACGGCAAACACCAAAACCAGAGAAATCAGTCTTTTCATCAGAAGGCGAAATAGATAAATTCTGTTTTGTTGAAATTACCGTAAAAGAAAATGACCAAACCGATCAGCAGGTAAAACTTCCACCTCAGAATCCTGGGCCATGAAAAACCGATCCGGGCGATGGCATATTGGTTTTCTCTTCCAGCCCATTCTATTCCCATAAACAACAGAATCAATGCAATAAGGTATTTGGAAGAAGAATATGTTTGGACAGAAAGTATGCTCATTGCGTCTTTCCAGATTGAACCGATGTACTGAAAGGCATGGGCCATACTGTCGGCCCGGAAAAAAATCCAGGCAAAAACGGTGAGAAAAAAGGTCAGAACAATGGAAGAAAATTCCTTCAGGTCAGGAAGATGCCGTCCCTGAGCGACAATGTTGAGGTTGATCCGGTTGGTACTGAAAAGAATGGATGGCATAATAAAGAGAGCATTGAGAAAGCCCCAGGCAATAAATGTCCAGTTGGCTCCATGCCAGAAACCACTGACCAGAAAAATAATAAAGGTGTTTCTGACCCGCATCCAGGTGCCTCCCTTGCTGCCTCCCAACGGAATATATAAGTAGTCTTTGAACCAGGTGGATAGCGAAATATGCCATCTCCTCCAGAATTCAGCGATGTCACGGGAAAAATAGGGGAAAGCAAAATTCCGTAACAGTTCAATTCCAAATAATCGGGCAGTTCCAAGAGCTATATCTGAATACCCTGAAAAATCACCATAAATCTGAAAGGCAAAAAACAGGGCTCCCAGAAACAAAGTACCACCGGACTGGTTGGTTGAATCATTGAAAGCAGCATTGGCAAAAACTGCACAGTTGTCAGCGATGACGACCTTTTTAAATAGTCCCCACAAAATCTGACGCAGGCCATCCACTGCTTTGGAGTATTGAAAAACTCTCGGAGATTTAATCTGCGGTAAAAGATGCGTTGCCCTTTCAATTGGACCGGCAACCAGCAAAGGGAAAAAACAGACAAAGACAGCATAGTCAATAAAGTTCTTTTCAGGTTTGATCCGGTCTTTGTAAATATCGATCACATACGATAAGCCATGAAATGTATAAAATGATATTCCGACTGGAAGAAGGAATTGTAAAGTTGAAATTTCTGCGTGGAGGCCTAATTGTGAAGCTCCTTCAGCAAAAGAGGTGATGAAAAAATTATAGTATTTAAATATTCCAAGGAACCCCAGGTTGACCCCGACACTCAGCCAGAACCAAAAAGTTTTTTCCTTACCGGTTTTTGCATCAGCCATTTTGAGGCCAGTGAAATAGTCCAGAAGGGTTGAAAAAATGAGGAGAAGAAGGAATTTTTTACTCCAGCAGGAATAGAAATAGTAGCTGGAAAATAAAAGTAGAATGTTCTGAATCCGGTATTTGCCCCCGGTAGCGAACCAATATAAAAGGAAGACAACCGGAAGGAAAAGGGCGAACTCAACAGAATTAAATAGCATGCCTTTGGTTGTTCCTTCTTTTTATAATCGATTGGTGGTTGTTTGTTTTGATCGGTTGAAATTAAAAATAGAGGCTTGATTTTTCCTGGCCTGCCGGTATCTTTTCAACCTTCCGCAAATGTATTGTTTTATTTTAACAACAATTGCAGGGGAGAGATTCAACTTTGCAAGTGCTTTTTTATATAATCAAGGAAAGGGAAATATCCCCAGCTTCTTCCTTGTGATTTGATGGCACTCAGAATTGCAGATGGTTCATAATTCTGTAAGATTTTTTCGAGCAGAATGGGGTAGAAGGAAGTAACTTTTTCTTCATCCCTGTACGGTACATTTTCGTTAGCAACAAACAGGACATACCTTAAGAATTCAGAATGAGACACTTCCCTAAGTTCATCCCAATATTTGAGAACAATTGAATAGGGAGTGTATTGGGTTATACTTTGAAGCATTTTCGAATAGTTTTTCTCAAAAGCAAGCAATTCGAAATAAAAATTCCGGGCTGCCGGATCAATTGAATGGCGCACTTTTGACAAGACTTTGTTTCGGAATTCCTTCCGTTGCACATCCGTTTCAAATGAAGCCATACATAATTGGTAGCCCTCAAAATCAAACGTGACGGGAACCGATTTTGTCAGGAGAAGCAGTAATTTTTTGTCATTTCCTGTTGCCTTGTAAATCGTATGAAGAAAACCGAAATACGATATGTTGTATTCATCCTTTAGGTTGTTTTTAATTTCTGTTTCGCAAAAATCTTCTGCTCTTTCCCATTGCTGAATCTCAATCAGTTTCCGGATTAGTTCGTGGTTGTATTTTGGCTGATAGACAAGGCTGACAAAATGAGAATAATAGGTTTGGAAAGTTCCATCACTGGTAGAAAGAACAGGTAAAATCATCTGCTGAAAATTCCGGTCTTTCCGTTTGGTTGAGTTTTCATACTTCTGAAAACCAACCATGATTTTTTTTAGAATTGAGGATTTCCTCGGTTCAGTACAATTCATGTAAAGATCCAGACAGCAGCTGAGTACATTGTACCGGGTGAGTGATTTCTCCAGACTAATCTGATTGATCAGCAATTGAGTGCTTTCATCCCATTCATCTTCTGATTTTAATTCCAACAGCATTTTTTCTGTTGTTTTAAAAAGCTGGTGGAAATATTTCGTGATGTCCCCGTCATTTTTCCGGAGTTCCATCGCAAAATCCAGGCAAGTTTCGGCAAGGGTTATAAAGACTCCAAAATTTGGTTCTCCGGATGGCCTGGAATGATAAAATTCAATAATGGGTTTGTGGACCTCTTTCCACATTTCCGATATTTTTTTCGCTTCCGATTTTTCAATGAGCCTTCTTGATTTGACCACTGTTTTGATCACATCCAGGGTTACTTTCTTTACTTCCTCTACTGTGAAAGTTTGGGTTGTCTTTGAGAACCGGGATAGAAAGAGCATTTCCAGATCCTTATTTTTAAGAAACAGGTCCCGAAGCCAGATTTTGATTTCGTCACCAGGAGTTTCCTCCAGGGTGATCTCAGAAGCCGTCTGTTTTTTTGAAGGTTTTACTTTCCTGGTTTTCGGCAGTTTGTTGCTTGTCAGGTAAAGTAACAGTGCAATAATGTGACTGCACACCGGTGTTTTTTCATTGCAATCACAGGAATGTGTCGTGATTTTTTCATTTCCACTTGTGGATACAGAAACGTCAAAATCCTGGTCCCCGTCTTCTGCAAAAGCAATATATTTTCCCTTTTCAACTTCTTCGCATTCCCTGATTTTATGTTTTGCGGCTCTTTTCAGTAACTCCGCAGGAACAGTTTTTGTAAAATTACCAATCGTCAACGCCATCCTGATTTTCCTTTTAGCTGGAATTTCAAAACAACAAAAGCACGTTGACAATCAAAAGAATCAATTGAATGACCTTTCTAAATTTGGTAAGAATAATTGAGGTTCCTTTCTCAATTATGGAAATTACTTTCCAATACAAAACCTCGAAAAAATACTTCCAAGCACATCCTCCACAGTGATTTCACCTGTGATGCTGCCCAGATGAAAAAGAGCTTCGCGGATGTCTGTTGCCAATAAATCACCGGTTAGGCCATCGCCAATGGCAACCTTTACCTGTTCCAACGCCTTTCGGGTGGAATCCAGTGCCTCATAATGCCTTAGATTTGTAATGAGTGAGGTTTCGGATTGCAACATCTGCTGATCGACAGCACGACGGACGATCTCATTTTTTAGTTTTTCCATGCCTTCACCTGTAACAGCCGACAACGAGAAACCAGAGACATCATCCTGCGGACGGAGATCTGATTTGGTCTGGATTTTCAGGTAGGGGAGTTCTTTCTTTTGGATTTCTTCTTCAATGATAATGACCTCATCTTTTTCTGAATCCGGGCTTTCAAGTAACAGCACAAAAGCAGCCTTGTCAAGTTGTTCCCGGGTTCGGGAAATACCGATGCTTTCAACCAGATCTGTGGTATGCCGGAGTCCGGCGGTGTCCACAAACCGAAACTGGATTCCGTCGATTACCATCTTGTCTTCGATTACATCCCGGGTAGTGCCGGCGATCGGTGACACAATGGCTTTTTCTTCTTCCAGAAGGGCATTTAACAGAGTTGATTTTCCGGCGTTTGGTGGACCCACAATCACCACCGGAATTCCGTTTTTGACGGCCTGACCCGTGGCAAACGATTTCAGAAGTTTTTCAATATGAAGGGTAATTTCTTCAACCAGGGCATTCAGTTGTGTACGATCTGCAAACTCCACATCTTCTTCACCAAAATCCAGTTCCAGTTCGATGAGGGCAGTGAAATCGATCAGTTGCTGTCGAAGTTCATGGATTTCCCGACTTAAGTTTCCCTTCAGTTGGTGCAGTGCTGCCCGGTGAGCGGCTTGTGATTCAGAAGCGATGAGATCACCCACTGCTTCGGCTTGTGCCAGATCCAGTTTTCGGTTGAGAAAAGCACGCTGCGTGAATTCGCCTGGTCCGGCCAGACGACAGCCTGATTGGAGACAAGCTTTCAACACTTCCTGGACAATAAAAGGCGAACCATGAAGGCCGATTTCTACCACATCTTCACCTGTAAACGAGGCCGGCGATTTAAATAAAGTCACCAACGCTTCATCCAGTAAATCTTCTCCATTGAATATCCGGCAAACAAATGCTGAGTGACTTTTCCTGGTTTCCGGATTGGCTTTTGGCGCAATCGCAGAAAGGGTTGCAAATGCATATGGTCCGGAAATGCGCAGAATCGACAAAGCACCCACACCAGGTGCAGAGGCTAGAGCTACAATGGTATCGTCCCAGTTCTTCATGTATTCAATCAGACTGCAAATAGGTCAGAAACTGTCAGGATTTGGAATGGATTGTGCAATCCGTCATTTTTTCTTCCTTGGTTTATTGCCTGAAACCGACTGAAATGATTTGATAGCAGAAAGGAATTCGGGTTTTACCTGCGGCCAGACAGAATCTGTCGCATCACAAATCAGCTGCACGCCCTTGTTTTGATGAATGGCATACACCATCAAAATCCGGTGATTGATCTTTTTGGAATCTTCATACAATCCTTCATAGCCGATGGCCTGGTAGGCTGACAGATTTCCTTTCTCTTTCGTCAGCACTTTTGTCACTTTAAAAGGTACCTGCTTTCGTCTTTCAGATGACCATGTATTCACATTCATGCCCTTGTCAACCGTTTCGATCAATACGGAAACGTTGGCAATAATACCTCGGTTCAGGCTGTCTGTGATGGGTTTACGTTTATAGCTGTACACAATAATACTTCCTGATTCCTGTCGGTTTCCAGGCTGCCAGACTGAATCCGGCAATGAAAACTGCATGCCAGCTTCTTTCAGAATATTGAGTGCCGGTGTTTTGAGATTTGCCTGAATGAAGAAAAGCAGAAGAAGAGGAACGAGGAATTTCATTTGGCAAAGAAAGGTCTCTGGTTGGGTTTCTTATATGCCATTTGAAAAGAAACGGGTTTCAAAAAGGTAAGATCTTTCGGTTGAAAACCGGCATTCATTTTCATTCCCCGTATAAAAAACAACTCCGCCTTTTGAGCGGAGCTGCCTTATTGAAAAGTGAGGGCGCAATTCTTATTGCATTGAATTTCGTAATGAGGCTGTGTGTGAAATTCGAAAAACTAAAATTCAGAAATCCTTTGCCCTGGCAAGTAATGAATTCTGGTTCTTACTCCATAATTTCAGTGGATAAAAAATCCGGATTTTTGAAGATTTCTGTTCAAAATCAAAATAACATTAAACAGCCGGATGGACAGTTCCTTTTACCACGCCAAATCCGACCCGCATTCCTTCTTTCTGGCAATAACCACGGAGAATCATCGAGTCACCGTCTTCCATAAAGGTTCGGGTTACGCCATTGGCAAATTCAATTGGATTTTGCCCTCGTTTGGTAATCTCAAGAAGACAACCCAGACTGTCTGGTGTTGGTCCCGATATGGTTCCACTGGCGAGAAGATCACCGACCTTCATCGGACAACCATTGATGGTGTGATGCGCCAGTTGTTGGTTCATACTCCAGTACAAATGCTTCTGGTTGGTACGGGTAATCACTTTTCGTTGGCCGTCATTCAATACAAGTTCAGCTTCCAGTTCGATGTCATACGTCCAGCGTTTTTTCTGTTGGAGATAGGGTAGAATTGCTGGCTCCTGATCCTTAGGCATTGGAACACGGAACGGTTTCAACGCTTCCATCGTCACAATCCAGGGCGACATGGAGGAGCAAAAATTCTTTCCAAGAAACGGTCCCAACGGAACGTATTCCCAGGATTGAATGTCACGGGCCGACCAGTCGTTAAACAGAACCATCCCAAATATGAAATCTTCGGCATCTTTTACATCGATGCTTTCGCCCAGATTTGTTTTCTGCGAAATGATAAATCCGGTCTCCAGTTCCATGTCCATCTGGCGACTGGGCCCAAAGGACGGAATCTCAGCCGTCGGCGGTTTGATCTGCCCTTTGGGGCGAAGGAAATCAGTACCTGAAACGACGATTGAAGAGCTCCGTCCATGATACCCGACGGGTATATGTTTCCAGTTGGGCAACAGAGGATTCTGTGGATCGCGGAACATGGCGCCCACATTGGCGGCATGGTTTTCACTGGAATAAAAATCGGTGTAGTCGCCAATTGCAACCGGCAAATGCATACGGCAATCGTTCATCGAAACCAGAACAGAATCGGGTTTTACATCTCCCCACATTTTACGATTTTTTTCTAAAAACAGATTCTGAACCCGCGTCCGCATCTTTTTCCACACATCCGGACCCAGAGAAATCAGCGGATTCAAAACCGGAGACTGAAGTTCTTCCATGTACAAATCTCCAGCGTCATGAAGCAAACCTGCTTTCGCCAATGCGGCGAGGTGCACGATCTGATTACCGAGGGCAATACCAGGACGAGGCGTGATTTTCGGTCCGGAAAAAATGCCAAATGGAAGGTTGAAGATGGAAAAATCGGAATCTTCGTCGATTTTCAGAAAGCTGGTCAGTTGCATGGTTTGGAATGCCTGTTTCGGCGGCCCAAATATGCAGGTTCCGGTTCGGTTTGCGGGTGCGAAATTCAAATTCATTTCTGTTGATATTCCTTTTGATTTGGTACACTCCGCTTTTTCCATCGCAGACTGTCGCTTGAGCACCTGCTTCATTCCATTTAAGTTTGCTTTCTTTGCGCCCCGTTTTTACTTCCATGCTCAACTCAAAAAAGCCCGCCATTCTGTTTATCTTCATAACGTTGCTCATCGACGTCATCGGTTTTGGGATTATCATTCCTGTGATGCCGAGTCTGATCGCCGAATTGACAGGAGGAAATATGAGCGTGGCTTCACAATACGGCGGCTGGATGCTGTTTGCTTTTGCGTCCATGCAGTTCCTGTTTTCGCCTTTTCTCGGCAATCTCAGTGATCAGTATGGACGGAGACCTGTTCTTCTTTTTTCACTGTTTGGGTTTGGGCTCGATTATTTGCTGCTGGCGTATGCTCCTTCGATTGCCTGGCTTTTTGTCGGACGGATCATCGCTGGTATCACGGGTGCCAGTTTTACCACCGCAGCGGCCTACATAGCCGACATCAGCACGCCCGAAACAAGAGGACAAAACTTTGGTATGATCGGAGCCGCATTTGGATTGGGCTTTATTATCGGGCCTGTTCTGGGAGGTGTTCTGGGAGAATATGGTTCCCGTGTTCCGTTTGTGGCAGCGGCCGGACTCACTTTATTGAATTGGTTGTATGGATATTTTGTTTTGCCTGAATCGCTTGCGAAAGAACATCGCCGTCCTTTTGAATGGAAACGTGCCAATCCGTTGGGTTCGTTCCGCAGTCTGCAGAAGCATCCGGGAATTTTAGGCCTTGTTGTTTCATTGTTTTTCATGCACCTCGGTTCACATGCCGTTCAAAGTACCTGGTCCTTTTTTACGATCGGTGAGTTCAAATGGTCAAAAGCTGAAGTGGGGTATTCTTTGGGATTTGTCGGATTACTGGTGGCAGGAGTGCAGGCCGGATTGATACGGGTTGCGAATTCGAAGCTGGGCATAATAGGCTCGGTTTACTGGGGACTCGGTTTCTTTGTTGTGGGTCTTGCTTTGTTTGCCTTTGCTACGGAAAGCTGGATGATGTATGCAGGATTGATTCCCTATTGTTTAAGTGGAATCGGTGGTCCGAGTATGCAAGGCTTGATTTCAGGAAAAGTGGAGCCCAATGCACAGGGAGAACTGCAAGGGGCATTAACAGGGATGATCAGTTTGTCCGCCATTTTTGGTCCTCCTTTGATGACGAGTTTGTACGGTGAATTTTCAAAGCCTGAAGCCGCCTTTCATTTTCCCGGAGCGGCCTTTATGATGGGCAGCATTTTTGCGTTGGTGAGCCTGGTGATCGCCTGGGTGTATTTGAGGAGAGAGCAAGCGAACGTGAACTGAGGTGCGTTCTGAGCACGAGTGCCAGATTCAATACCATGCCCTGCTCCTCCTTGGCTTTACCAGTTTTTTTGGTTTCGAAAGAAATGCCGGTGGCTCTCGGTGTGTATTGCTGATGTGGGTGATTTTGTATCCTTCATCGCAGCGGATCAGTTGAGGACGTAGTCCTTTCTCAAATTCCTCGAATGTTTCTTTAAGGAATCCATCGAAGGGAAAGATCTTTTTCTCATAGTCCGGCTGCCCTTCTTTCGACAAAACCACAACCAGATTGGTCAGCGTTTTCTGCGCTTCGAAGCAAAGTTCGTGAAGGTATTCGGTCGTCATACCAAAGTAATATAGCGGCAAATTTTCCCGGCAATGTTCTGCTTTCCGATGAAATATTGTGTTTTCCTGATTGCCGGGATTTTGAAAATAATTCATCCCGGAGATGTGCATAACTGGTGTCCGGGATGAATTATTTGAAGCTGAAATTACTGCTGTTGGCGACAGGTGCCTACTTGTAAAAGCCTGATTTTCTTGTTCTTTTCATGCCATTCTGTGGCATTTGCTTCTAAAAATCAAAAAGAATTATTTTGACTTGTTGCAAAAACGTCATGATCAAAAATCAGTGATTCTGATTTTTCGAACAACTTTCAATGGTGAGGAACATGTTCATTTTAAGAAGACTTTGTCAAATCTCGAATGGTAAGAAAGAGATTCAAACCACCAGTATTCTCAGTCCGGATAGTTTTTTCTTCAGTTCGTCTTTACCATATAAATGCTCCCTCCTTCCGCATTGCCAAGACGAGGCATATTTTTCTTCAGCCAGACATTATGGTGAATGGTCATGAAACTATTAAACAAAACCAATTTAAATGACTCGTTGTTGGTAAGAAACGAATGCAGCAGATATGCTTCATTCCAGAAGCGTTTTTCGTTTACCCAGGCGATTGGGTATTCAAATGGGTACATCACATCGTGGACATGAACAACGACACCCTTTTTCAATCTTGGGATGATGTTGAAAAACAAATAATTCACATCGCTTCCCAACTTGCTCACATGGCTGGAATCGATCAGCAGCAAATCTCCGGCATCCAGTTTGGAGAAATCTTCCCAGTCTACATCCTGCACTTTTTTCTCAATGATAGTGGATTTGGCAGTTGATTCTTTAAGAAACCACTGTAACCGATCAGGGAAAGGATCGATGAATGTGCATTCAATCTCATTGTTCATAAACCGTTGATTGGTGTCTATGATAACAGCCGAAGAGAAGCCGCAACCAACTTCAATCACTCTTTTGGGTTTAAAAGTCCTCAGGATCAGATAGAGCGAAATTGCATCCGGCGATACAAAATAGATATTCTTGTAATAGTAGTTGATCCCGGCAGTCTGAAGTTCCGGAAACGGAGCCTCGCTATAAAAAGGGAGGGCGTTTTCCAGAAATTCAGCCTGACCTGCAAAATTCAGGTTCACACCTGGTATTTCTGCTGATTGTTTGTTGAGTAACAACGGGAGGTTTTTTTCGTAATCATCCGCATTTGGAATGGTTGAGTAAAAATGCCCTGGCCTATATATGGATCCAAAAAGATCCTGGATAAGCATTTGTTTCCATTTACGGATGTTGTTTTTTATCATGTAGTTGTGCCGAAGCTCTTTTCTATTTCCTTGTGAAATTCTGCCAGAAATTCTGTCAAAGTCTGACTCCCCTGGTCGCCGGACCCGTGTTTACGAACGGCGACAGTTCCAGTTTCCACCTCTTTCTCCCCAACAATCAACATGAATGGCAACTTTTTAACCTCTGCATCCCGGATTTTTCGTCCGATTTTCTCGTCCCGGTGATCCACCTGAGCCCGGACATCATGACTGTCAAGGAAGATCCGGACTTCTTCGGCGTAATCAGCAAACTTCTCCGAAATCGGAAGGATCATCAGCTGCTCAGGTGACAACCACAACGGGAAATTACCAGCACAGTTTTCAATGAGTACGGCAATGAAACGCTCCATACTGCCAAATGGCGCCCTGTGAATCATAACGGGACGGTGCTTCTGGTTGTCGGCACCCACATATTCCAGTTCAAAACGCTCCGGCAGATTGTAATCCACCTGAATGGTTCCCAGCTGCCACTTTCTTCCGAGGGCATCCTTTACCATAAAATCGAGTTTCGGTCCGTAGAAAGCGGCTTCTCCCAGCTCAGTGATGGTTGGCAGTCCTTTTTCCTGTGCCGATTCAATGATGGCAGATTCGGCACGTGCCCAGTTTTCATCAGAGCCAATGTATTTTGCTTTGTTTTCAGGATCACGCAACGAAATCTGTGCTGTGTAGTCATTGAATCCAAGTGAGGTAAACACGTATTGAACCAGTTCAATCACCTTTACAAATTCTTCCTTCACCTGATCGGGGCGGCAGAAAATATGGGCATCATCCTGTGTAAAACCACGAACCCGGGTTAATCCATGAAGCTCTCCACTTTGTTCGTAACGATACACCGTTCCGAATTCAGCCAGTCGCAAAGGAAGGTCCCGATAGGAGCGGGGCTTGGTTTTGTAAATCTCGCAGTGGTGCGGACAGTTCATTGGCTTCAGCAAAAACTCCTCGTCCTCATCAGGGGTACGGATTGGCTGGAATGAATCTTTCCCGTATTTCTCATAGTGCCCGGAAGTCACATACAATTGTTTAGAACCAATATGAGGTGTAACCACCGGAGAGTATCCTGCTTTCACCTGGGCTTTTTTCAGAAACTGTTCCAGACGGTCACGCAGCATGGCACCTTTTGGCAACCAAAGAGGCAAGCCCTGGCCAACCTTGTCAGAAAACGCAAACAGCTCCAGTTCTTTTCCCAGTTTGCGGTGATCGCGTTTTTTGGCTTCTTCCAAAAGGAAGAGATAGTCCTTCAGTTCTTTATCTTTCGGAAATGTGATGGCGTAAATCCGTGTCATCTGTTTCCTTTTTTCGTCGCCCCGCCAATATGCTCCGGCAACGTTCATCAGCTTTGCCGCTTTAATAAAACCGGTGTCCGGAATGTGAGGTCCGCGACAGAGATCGGTAAAATTTCCCTGGGAATACAAGGTAATGGAACCATCGGCCAGATCTTCCAGTAATTCCAGTTTGTATTCGTCTCCTTTCTCCTGGAAAAAGGCGATGGCTTCAGCTTTGGATTTAGGAATGCGGACAAACGCATTTTTCTGACGGGCCAGCTCCAGCATTTTGTTCTCGATTTTCTCGAAATCATCAGCGCCCAGTGGTTGTCCTCCCAAATCGATGTCGTAGTAAAAACCGTTTTCAATCGGAGGACCGATACCGAATTTGGTGCCGGGATATAACGCTTCCAGGGCTTCGGCCATCAGGTGAGCCGATGAATGCCAGAACGTCTTTTTACCGTCAGCATCATTCCATGTGAGCAACTGAACGTGGGAATCGGCCTCAATCGGGCGGTTTGACTCAACCACTTCTCCGTTGACTTTCGCTGCCAGAACATTCCGGGCAAGTCCTTCGGAGATGGAAAGGGCCACATCCATCGATGTTGCGCCTTTTTCGTACTGCCGGACAGAACCGTCGGGCAGGGTAATATTGATTTGCATAAAAATTTGTTTTCATCGGACGACTACAAACTCGCCCGAGGGATGACAAAGTAAGCAAAAAGAGGGGAAAGGAGAGGAATTCGGAATTGAGAATTAGGAATTAGGAATGAAAAGCGAATGATGGGTGAAAATCCGGCACTCCGGTTACAAACGGATTCCAATGACAAGCATATCATCTATTTGGTCGAGTTGTCCTTTCCATTGGTCCATTTCTGTGGCCAGAGACTGGCCCTGAAGTTCCATTGGCTGGTCGTGAATTTCGATGAGAAGTTCCCGGAGCCGGCGGGTCATAAACTTCTTTTTGTCTGACCCTCCGAACTGATCGGCGTAACCATCTGAAAAAAGATAGACGCAATCTCCTTTCAGGTATTCAAATGTATGAGAAGTAAACTGAGCTTCCAGATCCTGTGAGGCACGAAGCCCACCAACCGAAAATTTGTTGCCTTTCCATTCTTCTACTTCCGGTTCATCTTTTTTTACCCGGTACAAAGGTCGGTGAGCTCCTGCAAAACGGACAGCACTTTTATTGGGTACGATACAGCAAATGGAAATATCCATGCCATCCCGCTGTCCGGAAAAACCCAGTGAGGTGTCTTCCTGCCGCAATGCAGCCCGGATCGCCACATCCAGTTGATTCAGGATTTCGGCTGGTTCTGTTATTTGTTTTTCCCGGATAATCTGACTCAGGAGACTGTACCCGATCATACTCATAAATCCTCCCGGAATTCCATGACCTGTACAATCCACGCAGGCAATCACAACTGATTTTTCACCTTCTATTGATTCAGCATCGGTGATGAAGTAAAAGTCTCCGCTCACAATGTCTTTGGGAGAATAGAAAATAAATGAATCCGGTATCAGGCTGGCAACTACTTCATGAGTCGGAAGAATGGCTTCCTGAATCCTCTTTGCGTAGTTGATACTGTCTGTTATGCTTTTGTTCTTAAGTTCAATGATTTGCTTCTGATCCAGAATTTCAGTCGTTCGCTCTTTCACAACCTTTTCAAGCATGGTTTTCTCATGCTCGATTCTTCGGAGGCGGTATTTTATTGTAGCATACACCAGAAACCCGAGCAATGACAGCGAAGGAAGTAGAAACCACCAGCGTTGCCAAAGAGGGGGAAGGATTTCAAATGAATAGGAGGCAGGCTTGCTCCAGTTTCCGGCGCCATTGCTGGCCTTCACCTGAAATGTGTATTTCCCCGGAGGGAGATTCGGATATGAAACAAAACGGGATTCGGTCTCAGGTGACCAGTCTTTTTCAAAGCCATCCAGGTGAAACCGGTACCGTACATGCATGGGATTTTTGTGATAAATTCCCATAAAATCAAACACAAGATGATTGGCAGAATGGCTGAATTCATGCGTTCCGACTAAAGAATGCTCCTGAAGGTTTAGCTTAATTCCGGTGATGGAAATCTTTGGGGCCACGTCATCTGTGATTTCTTTTTGGGACGAAAAACGAATCAGTCCCTGGTCTGTTCCTATCCATACATCGCCGTTATCCTGCCTGAACGTAGCATTCAGGGATGGCTCGAATTCTTCCTCCGATTCCGGAAATGAAAAGGGGATGGCCTGGATATTTTTGTTTCCGACTTTCCGCAGTACTTCAATTCCACCGTTGTGCGCTACCACAATATCATTGTTCTTTCCCCGAACCAATATGGAAGGTGATAAATCCCGGATCCCGGTTTTTGCCCCAAATAATTCGAACTTCTTTCCATCATACCGATAAACTCCTGTTTCGGCATTGCTGAACCAAATGTTCCGATTTTGGTCTTCGCAAATGGAATAGACAACATTCGAGCCAATCACACCTTTATTATAGGTTGTAAATTTCTGGTTCCTGAAACAGGAAATTCCACCTCCGTCAGTAGCAAACCAAAGCCGGTTCTGCGAATCAGCAAAAACAGAATAGACATAATTATTACCAAGTCCATCTGCTGTGGTGAAATGTGTGCAAACCAATTTTCCATTGATAAGACGGCCTTTGGATGCCCCTCCTCCCAACGAAGCAAACCAAAGATTGCCGGATGCATCCTGAGCAATGGAAAGGACATTGTCGTTTGCAAGCCCGTTCTTCGATGTATAGGAGGTGGACTTTCCGCTTTCCGGATCCAGACGAAAAACTCCGTTTCCAAAAGTGCCCAGCCACAGGAATTTCTCCTGGTCTTCATAAATGCTCATGATCTGAACCGGGCTGGGAAATTTCTGGTGAAAATATTGACGGATCACCGGTTTACCCATAGCGTCGTAAGCAATTTTTGTCAGCCCCGAATCACTGCTGATCCAACGGTTGCCTTTATGATCCAGACAGAATGCATAGATTTTATTGGAAGGAAGTCCATCCTTTTTTGAAAGGAGTTCAATGTGCCCCGGGCTGTAAAAAAATGCCTCGCTGTTTGTGCCCAGCCAGATATTGTGTTCAAAGTCCATGAACAGACAGTGAATGTTTTTGTTGGTCAGGTTCTGGTGAGTATTGATGTAAACCGGCCGTGTATACACCTTATCAGACAAACTCAGTTTCAGTAATCCTTCTTTCTGGCTTGCAACCCAACAGAAGCCGGTAACATCCGGAAGCATGTCGTTCACCACCCCAAAATTCCAGTTTCTGAATGATAGGTGTTTTCGAAACGTTTTCAATGATGGGTCGAAATAGCAAATTCCCGAATCCTGCATGGCGACATAGACTCTCCCTTCGGGTCCTTTGCAGATTTTCTTCACAATGTTGTCGAAAAGACCATCCTTCATCGACAAAGTATTGAAACGTTGCTCTAATTCTTTCTTGTCTTCTCGAATCACACAAATTCCGGCATCGGTTCCTGCCCAGACACTTCCATCGGGGTGCTCGTACAGCGTGTATATAAAATTGTCGTTCAGACCATTATCGGAATGAAGCCGGCTGATACCGGATTTTTTTACCACGTAAATTCCGTTTCCATACGTAGCCAGCCAGATATTGTGGTGGATATCTTCCAGAATGGTTGAAACCGGATTGTGGTCGCTTGAATCTTTTTGCCGGAAAGCGGTCACGACCTGATTCTTTACCAAACTCACTTTTCCGTTGTTATGTCCTGCCCAAACCGTCTGATCGGCCGAGATACAAACCGATGTTATCTGATTCGACCCCATTCCTTTGGAAACATCGAAAAGTGAGTGGGTAAGACCGTTCAGGCAGAAAAGCCCCTGGTTTGTTCCAATCCAGATGTTGCCTTGTAAATCCTGTGTAAAGCAGTTGATTTTGCAGTTTTTCCTTCCGAAACCCAGTCCGGCTTTTTTCAGGGTTTGTGCCGAAACCTGGAAGCTCAAACATACTGAAAGTAGAATGATGATTCCAAAGAATGGAATTTTAAACCAACTGAAACAAGGACGGAATCGCACGTGCCGGTCAGGATTTTGGCTGCATGTTGATGTTGATATTCACCCGAATGGTTTCGGCAATTTTCATCTCCACAATTTTGGGAATTTTGATTTCATGGTCTGCCAGCAATACGTCAAAGTCTGATTCTATGCTGATCTGTTTGTTTTTGACGGTTACTTTGGCCTTGATGATGCGCTCTTTCTCCACACCGTGAACTGTAAGCAATCCTTTTACCCGAACCTGGTAGGTTCCCGGGACACGGAAGTCGGTTTCTTCAATGATTTTCCCTTTGAACTCAGAGGAAGGAAACTTGTCACTTTCCATGTAACTTTCATTGAAGTGCTCTTCCTGCATGGAGTTTTTAAATCCCTGAAATGAGCTGGTTTTGACTTTAAACACAAAGGTCCGCTTTTCAGTGTTGATCAGTCCGGTCAGTTGTTTCGAATTGGCGATGATCAGTTCAAGGGGGGCATTGGACTCGAATTTGACGGTTCCCTCTTTCCCACTGTATATGGTTTCCTGTTGGAAAGCAAATGCGCTAAGAATGAGAAGGAATGCAGCGAATATTGGTGTTTTCATAATAAGCAGGATCAGAATTGGTTTGTGGAAGCACAAATCAAATTGAACGAAATCTGTTGGGGTTCACTTTTTTGGGTTCCCTATACTCAGAATCTGTACAAGTTGTATTTGGTCATCCTCAGTCAATAATTACTTGTATCTACAAGTGACAAAGAAGAATGAACCCAACTGATTTTTTACCTGAACTCCTGCTGACTTCTTACATTGTGACAGAATAGGGTGAGAATTGCCATTATTACCATCATCGCAGGAAATGCTGCATCCAGAATGTATTTCTTCCGGCATTGGCTTTACCTGTTGGTTGAATGTTGAAAAATCAGGTAGCCCCAGGCCTGATTTTAAACCTGCCGCAAACTGTACTGAGGAAAAAAGAAGCTGTTTTAAAACAAAAGGGTCAGCCCAAACTTACCGCCAGAAGTAACGGTAGCACCGCCGATTTCCAGGTTTACTCCCAGATTTTTACTTAAAAAATACCGGCCACCAACCTGAGCGCCCAGTCCGATTCCGGAACTTCCGTCACCTGGATATCCAGATGGTGAATTCCAATAATAAAAGCCCAGATTTAAACCTGCATAAAAATCCCAGTTCTGAGGAATTGATAAGATGGAATTGAAATGATAGTTCCCGTTTGCCGAAAGGCTGATGATGCTGTGCCGGTACTTATTGTTGTTGAATTTATCATTATAGGAACGAAATGAGAATTCGCCCCCAAGGGTAATGTCTTTTTTAAAGCCATGGTCAAACCCGATATACAATGGTACACCCCAGCCGGAAATGCCAACCCCAAAATTAAGCTGGTTTCGGCCCACCCGAAGAGGTGCCTGAGCCTGAGATGAAAAACTGTATAAACTGAAAAGTGCGATAATCGCAAGGAATCTGATATTCATGTAGTAGTTGGAATTGTCCATTCAAATATACGGCGATATGGAGCCCAAACGCTGTCCCGGAGTACCAAACCAGTGAAAATTGCAACAAAAAGAGGATGTCCTGTAAATATTGACCGGATCAAAGTCCGGATGTTTTGTCAGAAAAGATCGAATGTTCTGACAAAGTCTCTGTCATTGGAACTATGGCAACCAGCGCACAACGCTCCTTTGTCCTTGGCTGAAACATAAGCTCCTCCATCAGCCTGAAGTTCAGACCAGAGCCAGCCTTCTTTGGCATAGGGATTAGCCGATTCTTTCCTCATTATAGCGACCAGCTGACGAGCGCCGCCAACTGTGTTGTATAAGTCTTTGACTACAATCGAACCTTCCGGAAACACGGCACCTACTGGTAATTTGCCATCTGCTCCCAGAACAGTCCGGGCTTTGGCATTCATACGCACTTTGAAAAACGGCGAATGTCCCGATGCAGAATTGGATGCCCGGAGGGTATCTTTATTCTGGTACGCAACAAATCCTTCCGATGCCGATTCGCTTTGAGCGTACAAAACGGAATCAATGTTACCTGTAATGTAACCAACAGGTGCGGGTGTTTCCGATTTGTCTTTACAGGCGTTAATGAGAATGGTAAATACACCGCCGATGGCCAGTGTTGCAATGAGTTTGGTGGCTGTTGTCATGAATGGAAGGAAAGAATAAATTTCAACAACGGAAAAATTCACGAATAATGAAGAATTATCGAAATTATTCATCTTCGGAAACCAGTAGTTGCCTTGCTTCTTCCAGCCGCTGCCTTAGTTCATGATCGACTGTTGGAAAAGTCAGTTTCATTGATTTCAAGGTTTGAATGATGATTTCCGTTACCAGAATCTGGCTAAACCATTTGTCATCTGCCGGAATTATGTACCACGGATTTACCTTGGTACTGGTCATTTCAAATGCAGTCTCATACGCTTTCCGGTAAATTTCCCAGGATTGCCGTTCCCGAATATCAGCTGAGGAGAACTTCCAGTGTTTTTCCTTTTTATCAATTCGTTCCAGAAACCGCTTTTTCTGTTCGTCTTTGGATAGATGCAGGAAGAATTTCAGAATGGTGGTTCCGGTTTCAGATATGGTTTCTTCAAACGACCGGATCTGGGAATACCGCTGTTGCCAGAATGACTTGTTCACATGTTTCAGATTTTCAATTCCAGGAACACGTTCAGCCAGCACATATTCGGGATGTACTTTTGAGATCAGCACATTTTCATAATGCGACCTGTTGAAAATCCCGATCATGCCTTGTTCCGGAAGTTTCAGATAATGACGCCACAGATAATCATGGCTAAGTTCAAGTTCAGAGGGATGCTTAAAACTGTGTACCTGAACACCCTGCGGATTGACTCCTGACATAATGTGCTTGATGGTACTGTCCTTGCCAGAGGCATCCATGCCCTGGAGAATGATCAGCAACGACTTTCGGTTGCCTGCGTACAACCGGGTCTGGAAGGCATCAATTTTTTCCAGATTGAGGATTTTCATTTGTTCGTGGTTGCCGGCTTTTGCCAAAGTGGCTTTCGTTGGAAAAATCCGGAGGTTCATTTTCTGGCCTGGTTTTACGCGGTAAGATGAAATGTCAATTTTCATGGTTGGGGGTGGAAAGCTCTCAAGTTCGTTATTCTTTTGTTCTGTTTCGAACTTGAAATCCTATTTGTTAAATCCCTGCTTTTATCCTGCATTTTAAAAAAGGAATTGTTTTGTTTTGTGTCAACAGCCACTTTTGATAACGCTCATTTTATGCTACTATTCAACCTCCAGCCGAATCTGGAAAATGACAAAGTCAGGATTCGCCCACTTCAGGAATCGGATTTTGACAGCCTTTTCTCACTTGCTTCAGATCCGCTTGTCTGGGCGCAACATCCGGTTCCGGACAGGTACAAACGGGAAGTTTTTGAGAATTATTTCCGTGGTGGGATCGAATCCAAAGGCGCCGTTCTTGTGATGGATGTTGCGACAAATCAGGTGATTGGTACCTCCCGATTGTATGAATATAACCCGGAAGACAACAGCATTGTCATGGGCTACACCTTTTTCGGACGGGAATTCTGGGGTGGGAAATACAACCCCGCTCTGAAGCAACTTATGCTTGATTATGTGTTCGGGTTTGTTGACAAGGTGTATTTTCATATTGGCGCTGTCAACATTCGTTCACAAACCGCCATCACCAGGTTGGGTGCCAGGAAAGTGGGAGAAGCCGACATTGCCTACCACGGAGAGAAAAGCAATGCCAATTATATTTATGTGATTACAAAGTCAGACTGGCTAGGCAAATAACACCATATCAGGCGAATTCAGTCGGCAACCAAACAAATGGTCCCAATGCAATGTCCGTGTAAAGGTGTTTGACCAGCATAAACGATTTTCTCCAACAAATTTTACTAAAGAAAATCGTGTCCATTTATCCTATTGCTTCGTTCAGACTAGGAAGGTGACCCAACTGACGAAGCAGCCGGAAGTGTGAGGCAAGGGCGAGTCCGAAAGTTTTGTTTTCAAGGTAGGGAACCCCATATTCTTTGGCTGTTTGCTCCACTATATTGGCAATGGCAGGGTAATGAACATGGCAGATTTTGGGAAAGAGGTGATGCTCGACCTGGTAGTTCAAACCACCCAGGTACCAACCCAGAATCGCATTGTCACGTGAGAAATTAACAGTGGTGTTCATCTGATGGATAGCCCAGTCATTTTCGATGACGCCATTTTCGTCGGGCATCGGATGGGTGGTTCCTTCTACGGTGTGTGCCATTTGAAACACAAGTGTTAGGATTATGCCCGCCACAAAATGCATTAGAAGAAATCCCCAGATCACAAATCCAACTGACATACCCAGATAAATCGGAAGTCCGATTACAACAGCCAGATAAAGAATTTTGTTGATGGTAATCCTGGCCAGCAACTGCAGGTTTTCAGAAGGAGAATTCTTGTTTACCCCCAGTTTTTTGAATACAATAAACTGAACCAGATCTTTTGCCAGAACCCAATACAGGGTGATGATTCCGTAGAAAATGACAGCATATATGTGTTGAAACTTCTGAATCCCCTTGTGTCTGCCGTGAGGACTAAATTTCAGGATGGCTCTGTCTTTGATATCTTCGTCGTGTGAGGCAATGTTGGTATAGGTGTGATGTAGAATGTTGTGCTGCAGCTTCCAGTTAAAGGTGGATCCACCCAAAAGATTAAGAGAATACCCAATCCAGTCGTTTACACTTTGCTTTTTTGAATAGGCACCATGGTTGGCATCATGCATCACGCTCATTCCGATCCCGGCGGTGCAGACTCCGATAAATGCCCAGAGTGCATATCCGGCTATACCTTCAATACGGAACGTGACTATAGCAACAAAAGGAAGAATGTAGCCTGACAGAAGAATAATCGTCTTCAAAACCATTGCTGTGTTGGCCGTCTTTGGAATTTGATTGTCAGCAAAATACTGGTCTACTCTTTTCCGGACAGTTGGGAAAAAGAGATTTCGTTCCTTCGGTGTAAACCGGATCGATTCCAAAGTGTGCGATTGACTCATGATTAAACGAATTGAAATGGTCGTGCAAATGTAACCACCATCATTAGAAACACATATTGTTTTCTAATCAGGACCTTTATTGATTTAATACATGACTTCAAACCAACCGAAGTCCGAATTGTTCTGATCAAAACAAAGTTCTGAAAAGAATAAAGAGGCTTCCCGACAATATAATCGTTGCAGGAAGAGTTAAAATCCAGGCAAGCAGAATGTTACGGACTGTATCTTTTCTCAGATTTTTCACCCCTTTGCTGGCAACCATACTTCCTGCAATGCCGGAAGAAAGAACATGGGTTGTGCTGACTGGCAAGCTCATCCACGTTGAGACGGCAATTGTTGATGCAGCCACAAGTTCAGATGAGGCTCCCTGGGCATAGGTAAGGTGCTCTTTCCCGATTTTTTCACCCAGAGTTTTCACGATTCGTTTCCAGCCCACAGTTGTTCCCAGGCCCAAAGAAATGGAAATAAGGAAGGTTACCCACAAAGGCGAATAATCCGTGTGTTCCTTTAATCCATCCAGACTCCGGTTGAAAAGCTGTTTGTTTTGCCGGCTTAATGCCAGATCCGGACTTTTGAGCAGGGAATGTGCGTCTTTGTTCAACCGAATAAGCAATCGACGGATTTCGAGTTTCTCTGATGTTGGCAGATCGTTTGTTACCCGCTTTCCTTCTGCCAGATAATGCAGTTGAGATACTTCGTTTTTTGATTTTCGCAGCAACCGCTGGTCGCTTACACCCAGTTCGGTACTGTCAATTTTGGCCAGAATATGTTCGACATTTTTCAAATGAGGAACTGATAAGTTTATGTCTTTCGAATTGTTCAAGGCAAAATAGGCAGGCATGATTCCAATGAGAATCAACATCATAAGACCTACTCCTTTCTGTCCGTCATTGGCACCATGGGAAACACTGACTCCGGTACATGTGGCAACCAGAATGGACCGGATCCAGAAAGGTGGGTGTTTTCCTTTTTTTGGTTCTTTAAACAATGCATCATTGTCCATGAACTTTTTCATCAGGAACATAAGAAAGACTGTAAAACTGAACCCAAACAAAGGCGACACGACGAGTGAAGCCATGATTTCCAGAGCTTTTGTGTAGTCTACTGCGGCACCGGCACCTTCTTCCACAAACGGATATGCAAAGCCCACACCCAGAATACTTCCGATCAGTGTGTGTGAACTCGATGCCGGTAAGCCCAGATACCAGGTTCCCAGATTCCAGATGATGGCACTCAGGAGCAATGCCATGATGAGTGAGACGTTGTGAAATAAATTGGCATCCACCAGAGCCTCTACCGGAAGCAGTTTCACGATTCCCATCGCCACGCCAATCCCTCCAATAAAAACCCCGACAAAATTGCAGAAGCCAGACCAGATAACGGCGTGGGTTGGTTTAAGTGAATTCGTGTAAATAACGGTGGCAACGGCATTGGCAGTGTCGTGAAAACCATTCACAAATTCAAATGCACAAGCAGCCAGAAGGCAGAAAATCAGGAGGGCGAAAATGCCCAGTTCAAGTCCGAACATACGGGGTTATACCTGTAAAGGCGGTCAAAGATATGGATAAGACTTCGATGGCAATGTTATGGCACTGTTAAGTCAAAGGAAATTCAGGATTTTCTCGTTGAAATCCTAAACGGATTTTAGCATTACCTGCTTTCAGCCAAAGGGTTCCGTCCATATTTCCTTTGTTCAACTGAAATTCCGGATCAATCAAAAAATGTCCAGTTCAGACCGAATTCAAATAATCTTCGCTGTCCGGGATAAAAAGGTGTGGCAAAATACCCGGGACTTCCCAGTTTTTGAAACACATTGTGCACTTTGAAATAAAGACGTACCCGGTCAATCCGCACATTGGTAAACGCATTCACGAGAAAGTAGGGCGGGATGGTGGTTTTATTTTGAAGAAACCACTGTCCGTTGAGTGGATTAAATGTTTCAGATGGCCAGTCATATCGCCAGTCAACATTCACACCAAGCTGAACTCCATACGCTTTTTTGTTCCGGACCAGATCGTAATAATGCGCCGAATGATACACATAGCCAGGCATCTGAGCAATCCGGGATCCGGCCTGAAATACGCGGATGAATGTATTCTCGGTATGGAGCCGTTTTCCAATGGCACCGGAAATGGCCAGCCCCGCATATTGCATCGTGGCGACTTTATCCCTTTGAACCGGCAGCATCGAATCGGAAAATGCGATTCCGTTGGAGACGGTCAGATGCTCAAACGAAGGACTTATGGACCATTTCCGGATCGTAAAAGTCTTTTCGGCTTTCAACTGCACAGCCCGGCTTGGTTTGAAATCGGTAAGGTAAATCAGGTTTTTACTGAAGAACTGACGCTGAATCATCGAAGGAAGAAAGGAAACCAGTCTGCCTGCCACATTCCATCCCCACAAGTTGGTACTGGCCTTCAAATCAAACTGATCTATGGTCATAAACTCAGCACTAAGTCTTGCCTGCAGTCCTTTATATAAACCCTGAAACTGAAAACCTGCCACCCATTCGGCTTTGGGATAATCAAACGTCTGAAAGTTACTGTAGTATTTCAGGTCCCGCCTTTTAATTGAAAAGCTCAGATTCTGCAGGGAATCCTGGAATCCCGCAAACAATGTGTTTTCAAAAGCCTGGAATGATCGGTCACTGAATAAAGTGTCTGGTAACGCTTTTGGATCATCACTTTTCTGAAAGTATTCCCGGTTTAAATAAAAGGCCGCATTTGGCAATGGATCCGTATATCGATTCACCTGACGGTTGCGACTATGGCTTGTCCGAATGTATAACCCATTTCCAAAAGGTTTCCAGATTTGGGTGAAGTACCAGTTGTTGCGCAGCTCACGGTTTCTGGTATTTGCATTCAGATACACTGGCATAATCTCCGGGCTTAAAAACAAACTGTCGCTTTGGTTCTGGCTCAGGCTTCCATCCGAAGTTTTCCGGGTAAATCCTCCGCCTGTTTCGTATTGCAGGTGATTCAGATGCTGATAGTAACCCCATGCACGGTACCGGTTGTCTTTTGTCGAATAATTCGACGAAACCCAGATGGAATGGTGGTCACTGGTACGCTCATCAGACTGGCTGATGTTGAGAACCCGCAATGCTGTAAGTCGTTGGTAATGGGCCGTAAAGTTCAGCCTGGGTTTCAGATTGACGGAAAAGGTTGTCCGGATCATGGCCCTTTGTTTGGCCCCCTGAGCATATTGAATGTCGGTGTATGGCGACCGGGTGTTGAAATACCGGATTTGATTCTGTTCCGGAATCAGGTAATCGAACATATTCATTCCGTTTCGCAGGCCAATAGCATCGGGCAACTGGTAAAACAGAGGACGGGAGGCGGTTCCAAAAACGCCAAGGTTCTGGTAGATCTTTTTTCCCTGGTAGATGAAGTCCCCTTTTTCGGAAAAGTTGTTCAGGCTGGTGTCACCAATTTCAGCTCCTTTGTTCAAAACCATGGCTTCTTCCGTTCGTTGCCTGACGGTTTTGACAGAATACAACAGTTTGGTACTGTCGTCCAGTATCTGCGTGAATCCCGAAAAAACCGGGAACATCCACAGGAATGAAAAAATCTTAAATGCCTTTTTCAATGGTTGCGAGGAAGTCTGCTTCCGGATGGATTTGAATTTCGATGGGCAGATAAAAGATTTTTTCAGGGTGCGGGGCAATGTTGAGGAGCTTTTGGAAATCTTTTTCCGTTGTTAAGACGGTTGATTCTGCAAGAGACTCCGTCTGGAAAAAATCGCCCAAATATCTGTAATGGTCTGGTTTGGATAGACACTTTTTTACAGAAAAGTTTTTTAAGCAGTGTTCAAAGAACAATAGGTTTGATGCCAGCCCAGCCACACAAAAAACAGGTTCGTTTGAGGAAAGTACGGTACCGTCCTTGTTCACAGCGGTTTTGTATACGAGAGAAGAAACAAACAACGGTTTGGGTTCCAGTTGATTTTGTTTCCAAATTATCTGAAGTGATCTCAAGGTTTCGTCATTCGCCTGGGCCGATTTTGTAAAAACCACCAGATCGGCCTTTTTATATGCCTCCGTTATGTCTCTCAGGCTGCCGGCTGGAACAAGGTAATTGCGAAAAAACGGACGGGACGCCGGAGTCAACAGTATATTCAACGTGGGTTTTACCCGAAGATGCTGCATGGCGTCATCGAGCAGAATAAGGCGGGTTTCGGGTTTCCTTCGAAGAATTTCCAGAATGCCATTTTTTCGGTCTGAATCCACTGCCACTGTCAGATTGCTTTTCCATCTCGAAAAAATCTGGTAGGCTTCGTCGCCCAGTTCTGTTACCGTGGATGTGGGTCCTGCCAATTGAAATCCTTCTGAAATTCGTTTGTAACCTCTTGATAGATAGGCAACCGGAAGCTTTTTTGAGAAATGGGAAATCAGGAAATCAGCCATCGGAGTTTTTCCGGATCCACCCAGTTCCAGATTTCCAATGCCCACAGTTGTAACAGGTGATTCAAATCGTTCTTTCCTGTTGCTGTCGTACAAACGATGCCTCAATCGCAGGATTCCGCCATATAACCAGGCCAATGGGGAAAAGAAGATTATTCGAAATACATTTGCCATATAATTCGGCGACGTGAGAAGCAGTTTGGCGTATAAAGAAACATTTCGTATCCGCCCGGTAACGATTCAACCGGCAAAGGTAGCTGTATGGCTCGCATTCCTGCTGCCATTTGCCGGAATTGTTGGTATCGCCCAAACCAACAGCATAAAAAAGACCCGGTATTACGACGCCAATAACCTGGTTGTGAAAGAAGTCTACTTTGTAGATGCAAAAGATCAGACTGTTAAAAACGGACAATACACAGCGTATTATTCATCCGGGCTTCTTAAGGTTAAGGGTAATTATCAGAATAATCAGCCTGCCGGTTACTGGGAGCGCTATTTTGAAACAGGAGCTTTACGAAGTTCATCCAATTACCTCAATGGCAGACTGAATGGTTTTTCCAAAACCTATTATGAAAACGGAAAACCGGCACAGTCAGGATATTACAAAGACAATAAAGAAGACAGTACCTGGCATTTCTACTTCGAAAGCGGGCGTTTGAAAAGTCTGGGGATGTATGAAGAAGGGATGCAGCGTGGGTTCTGGAAATATTTTCATGAAGACAGTACACTGAAAGCCAGTGCATATCTGGAACGTGGAAAAGGGCATTACAAAGAGTATTTTTCCAGTGGCAACGTCAGGATGGAAGGAATCATCAACAGCGGAGTATCCGATTCTGTCTGGCGGTACTACCATGAAAATGGGGTGCTGAAGGCGATCGGAAATGAAAAGTCAGGCCAAAGGCAGGGCTACTGGAAGTTCTATTTTCCAAACGGCAACCTGAGTTCTGAAGGCCATTTTAAAGACAATCTGAAATTTGGAAGGTGGAAATATTTCCACGAAACAGGTGGACTTAGTTCTGAAGGGGACCTTGAAAAAGAAGAGAAAGAAGGTGTCTGGAAGTTCTTTTTTCCTTCCGGTAATCTGATGGGTGAAGGCACTTTTGTGAAAGGAAATGGTGATTATCAGGAATACTACGACAACGGAAAGCTGAAGCTGAAAGGCAAAATTGAGAAAGATCTTTACCAGGGGCCATGGACTTTTTATTTTGAAGATGGCGGTCTCGAAGGAGAATGCAACTATGTAAACGGTGTCGGGCAATATGTTGGTTACTATGAAAACGGGGCGGTGAAAATGAAAGGGCAGATGCAGAACGGACAAAAAACCGGTTCCTGGGATTTGCTAAGCAGGGATGGGAAACTGATCGGGCACTATAAAACGTTTTATGATCTTGTCCGTCCCAAGGAACCTCAGAAACCCAGAATTCCGGCTCCTGATACCACGCACCCGAAACCACGTAATACCGGACGGCCTGATTTTATGTTCAACAAAAAGAGAAGCCGTCATTTTATTCCGAGAGTGAATGAAATTAAGGGTTTTATCGTAGCCTTCAATCCGTTTGCCATCACCATCAGCTCTCTTCCTTTTGGTATCGAGTACTATATGCAGGACCGACTCGGGTATGAGGTGATGTTCACTGTTTTCCGCCAGCCATTTTTCGCCAATCATTCGGAGGATATGGAAAATAAGCGGGTGTACACCATCGGCAACTCAATCGATTTCCGGCAGAAATTGTATAGTGCCGACCATGGATCAGGCAACCTGTACATAGGTCAGGAATTGCGATTGAGCAATCATACCCATCAATTGTATCTGGCGGATACAGCCAATGTCGGAATGAACTATGAGGGAGAAGAAACCAAAGTGGAGTTAAGTCTTCTCGTTGGGAACCGGCTTTTTCGAACTTATAATAAACATAATACCCTCACTTTGGATTTATTTGCCGGAATCGGTTTCGGTTACCGGAGCGCCCGGATTCCGGATCAGCTTCTGGTGTACAACCGATTGAAGACAAATAAACTGACCATACCCATTCGCCTCGGGTTCAACTTTGGATTTCTTTTTTAATGCAATATCAGCTGACACAGTTTCTACCTCTCATCGAAGAGGCCATTCATAGCCTTGACATTCCATCTGCCCCCGCTTCTCTGTATGACCCAATCCGGTATTTCATGGATTTGCCCGGAAAGCGCATTCGTCCCGTTTTTGCCCTTCAATGCCTGGAACTGTTCCGGAAGCCAAATCTGAAAGATGCAAAAGCGGCGTTGTCCATTGAATTGTTTCACAATTTCTCATTGGTGCACGACGATATTATGGACAAGGCCGATGTCCGTCGTGGTTTTCCTACGGTGCATGTGAAATGGAACGAACCAACGGCATTGTTGTCCGGTGATGCGCTCCTGGTTCTGGCATACGATGCCCTCCTTGAAGCAGAAACAGTAGAATTCCGGTTATTGCTGAAACGGTTCAACGAAACGGCACTGGCTGTGTGTGAAGGACAGCAACTCGACATGGATTTCAGCACCGTTCCGATTGTTGAAATGGAAGAATATCAGGAAATGATCGACCGGAAGACAGCTGCCCTCATTGCGTTTTCCTTTGAACTCGGTGGTTTTTTGGGTGGTGTGGCCGAAAATGAACGGAAGGCACTGCATGATTTTGGAATGGCAATGGGCCGGTGCTTTCAACTTCGGGACGATCACCTGGATCTTTTTGGAGACGAAGCCAGGACCGGTAAAAAGAGGGGAGGCGATATAGGCAATTCCAAACTAACCTTTCCGGTACTCACTTCCTTTGGCCATCCGGATTCAGAAACCTTTAAAGCGCTTTGGCTGGAAAAGACATCGGATCCTGAACATCGCATCTCCCGTATTCTCACCTGGATGGAAGAAAAGGATATTCCGAAGTTGTCTGAAGAGAAGATGCATTCTGAAATGGAAGCTGGGATGGCGCTACTATATCAGGTTTCAGGCGATACGGAAGTGAAATCCCGAATATCCGATATGTGCCATCAACTGGCATTCCGGGATAAGTAGGTCCGGAATTTCCTTTTTTCATTGTCTTCATTCCATCATTCCATTTGGAGTGATGGTTGATATTTTCCATTTTTTATTGAATTTTTGCGTCTGAAAACCAGAAGGATAGGAATTTTATTTACTTTTTTTTTAGAAATATTGATGCACCATCCAAACCCTTGCAGCCAACTGATCGTCTGCCTGTTTGAAACCTTTTGTATTTGTTTATGCACCGGAATTTAGTTCTTCTCCTTCTTTCATACTGCCTGCTAGCGGTGGCTTGCGATAAGGTAAAGGACAACCCGGCACCAGATCCGTTGCAGGGATTGGAGCTCAGATCTCTGCAATTTGATCTGGAGGGAAGCGGCCCCTGGGTCGTCAACTTTCAGGACAGCTTTCCTTCCAATGCACAACTGACATATCAGATTTCCCAGCAACCCACAAATGGAACAGTTGTTCTGGATGCCAACGGGAATTTTGTCTTTACTCCGGATTCCGGATTTTACGGAAATGATTATGCGATTTACCAGATCTGCTTTGGTGCCGATTGCCGGGATGGCATTATCAATGTTTCTGTAGATGACACAACAACACCCTGTACTCCGGTAGTGAATGATTTCAGTTACCAGATAGAAGGTGGGCCAGGTGTTTTGATCCCATTACCAGAACAATTCGGATGCGGGGCGGGAATCACATCAATCATCTATAACGGTGTTGCGGGACTACAGTTAATCAATGGAAAAGTGTTTGCTTCGTTCTCTCAAAATCAGATCGATACCGTCCGTTTTGGGATAGTATCCTGCAACAATGGGAAGTGCGATACTGGAAATGTTCAGTTGGTAGTGGGAGGTAATGCCTGTGTTCAGAAATTCAAAGCCTTTGATGATTTGATTGTGAAAAGTCCCATTGAACGGGAATTCAATATATGGATAACCAACAGGGTTGGAATGACGCACCTTCTGTACAACGACAGTTCTTGTGTCAACGATATCAATCTTTCATCCTTTCAGATAGTACAGGGTTTTACAAGGGGATCCTACACATTGAAAGAGCCAAATACGCAAGGGAGAGCCATCCGCTTTAAAGCAAATGCCGATTTTCTTCAAGGGATGACGGATTCACTCACCTACAAAATTTCAGGTTATTCGGGTGCAACCAGCACTGCAAAGGTTTTCATCAAAATTCAGTAACATATTCTCTAACCAGTTTTCTTAAATTCTATGCAAAAATTAGTCTCACGCTTCAAGGCACTCATTCTGGTACTTGCCCTGCCATTTGCCTTGTCGCAATCTGCCACTGCCCAGATGCTCTGCGGCCTCGACATTGTGTATCAGGTAAATCCTGGAACCAATGATGTTTACTTTGCTGTTGTACCTCAGGGAGATTCTGCCTGTTTTGGACCGGCAACAGCGTTCAACTGGTTTTTTGGTGACAATTCAACCGGCACCGGAAGATATCCTTCTCACACATACAATCAACCAGGAATGTATGGAGTTTGTGTGACAGCTGTTGATTTCAATGGCCTGACCATCACTGCTTGTGATACGGTTTTCGTCAATGATACCATTGTGAACAATTGTATTGGTGCAATCAGTTTTGTGATCAATCCAAATACAGGAACAAGTGGATCATATCATTTTTCCAACTCCTCCAATTTTTCAATTGCACAATGCGTTTCCAATAACAGCCAGTTTACCTGGTCATTCGGAGATGGTACAAGTGCACAAACCTTTGGTGCCGGAAGTACAAACCACACGTACACCAATCCTGGTACATATGTTGTGTGTTTGAAGTCAATTACAATGCAAGGACAGCCAATTGAAGTGTGCCAGTCACTCACCGTTTCAACCATCAGCACCAACTTTGGGTTGGGAGGTATGGTGTTTGCAGACGGAGCATGTTTGCAAAGTCAGGTACGTGTTGAACTGATTGGATTGAACAGCAATACGTATCAGGCACAGACACTTGATGGAACTGCCGACAGCTGTTTCTATGGGTTCACTGTACAAAGCATTCTGGGTGCTCCAACCGAATCCTTTATCATCCGGGCCACTCCACTTACCAACAACGATTACCTTTCTACTTATTTCGGAGATGCGATCTTCTGGTCAGATGCTACTGTTCTTCAGCCAACTCAAAGCCAGTGGAACCTTACCATCAACCTTGTTCCTGCTGCCAACATTGCTCCCGGTCTTGGTCTTTTGACAGGTACCATCAATGGAAACGGAACCACTGTAACTACTACATTCAACGGAAATCCAATTACGACGACGTTTGATGTAACAGCTTCCCGTGTCATCATTCTAAATGCACAAGGACAGCCGGTTGGTTTCGCATTCGCCAATGCAGACGGAACATTCAGCTTCCCGAATCTGCCAGAAGGTAACTACCAGATGCGTGTTGACAATCCAAAAGTGCCAAGTCAGGTTGTGCCATTTGCCATCACTGCCAGTTCTTCTTCGGTCAACGTAACAATGAATACAACCGGTAGCGGAATCACAACAGTCACTGCCAATTCAAAAACATTGAAAGGATCTGCACTCTCTGCTTTCCCGAATCCGGCTACAGAAACAATCAGTCTGTCAGGTGTTTCAGGTTCAGTTGAGATCCTGAATACAAAAGGTCAGGTTGTAATGAAGTCATCGGATGTGAAAAACATCAACATTTCAACCCTTTCATCAGGTCTTTACACCATCAAAGGTTTGAACGATCGTCAGGAAACAGTTACCACCCGTTTTGTGAAGAAATAAATTGAACACTTAGTAATACTAGGACCACTTGAGCAACGACACCGGATTCTGGTGTCGTTGCTTTTTGGCCCGACTGGTGCCGATGGCAGAGGCGAAATACACAGAGCAGGAAATGTTGATGGGTTGCCTGAAAGGCCGACCTGAGATGCAGACCGCCCTGTATAAAAAATTCGCCCGCACCATGTTCGGAATCTGCCTGCGGTACACACGTGATACGATGGAAGCTGAAGATGTACTTCAGCTGGGTTTTATGAAAGTGTTTACCAATCTCCACACGTACCAGGGCGGATCCCTGGAAGGCTGGATGAAACGGATTTTTGTTCGTGAGTCCATCGATCACTACCGGAAAACAAACCGGAGCGTGTTCGGTCACAGTCTGGAAGCTGAAGAAGATCATGCCGTCGATCTTCATGATATAGTCGGGCAAATGGCCGCCGAAGAAATTGTGGCCATGATCGGGACCTTACCCGAAGGATGCAGGATGGTCTTCAACCTTTTCGCCGTTGAAGGATACAACCATCAGGAAATCGGCGAAATGATGGGAATAAGCAACGGAACCAGCAAGGCTCAGTATTTCAGAGCCAAAGAACTGTTGCGGGAAAAAATTTACGCTCGGTCATAATGGAAAGAGAACAAGGTAGTTTACAGGAAAGACTCAGGGATTTTGGAAGGGAACCCAGACCTGAGATACTGGTGTCTTTGCAAAGCCAGCTGGCTGAGCGGAGAAGCAAAAAGAGACCCGCCTGGTGGTTGCTTGCCGCAGCCATCGTGTTTGTCAGTGGCGTATCCAACACATTTTTCAATGTCCTTGACCTGGAGCAAAATTCTCATCAGTCACTCAGTGAATCGACCCTACACAATGTTCCCAGGGCCGGTAAACCAGATGAACCGCTGAATTCCTCAGCAAACAACTCTCACACACATCATCAAACTGAAAACAACAATCTGAACCAGACCCAGGATCTGGCAGAATCAAACATAAAGAACGACCCTGCTCAAAAGGAGGAGGGCGAATCTCAGCCGTTAGAAAAGTCATCTTTCAAACGTAAAAATCAACTGCCTGAGCGATCCGGGCAAGTATTGGCGACCATTTCAACAAAAGAGGTCGATGCTCAGGACGGTTCGTCACATGAATCAGAAGGTGTAGAAACGGAAGAAACAATCAGCCATCCAGCCGCCAATCAGGCAAAAAGTACCAGACGGAAAACAGACTTTGGGAAGTCGTCTCTTCAAACAGCTGGCAGTATTGCTCTCCGGAATTCACAGAAAGGTAAAACTCCATCCGCTCCAGGTGAATCTAAACCCGCAATTTCGGATCAGGGCCAGATCAGTTACCCTTCCAGCAAATCCTCAGCAGAAGGAGAGTCAAGCCAATCCATTGCAGCCAAAGGGGTTCAGGATCAGAATATAAAGCCTACGGACAATGTACCTACTCTGTCGGAACCACCTGTCGTTTCTCCCAGTGAGCAAAAGACCAGTCCGACAACAGAAACCCACGCAAACGATTTGAACAGCCTGAAAAAGGACAGCATCGCAACGGCAGGTCCAAAAGATACTGTCCTTGTGGCTTCAGCTACTGATTCAACGAAAGTGCCTGTAATAAAGCGGCTTTCGTTTTCTTTATTGGCCGGCAGCCGGTATTCAGCAGTCCGGTACTATGCCATCAATCAGGAAAAATCGGAGTTCCGGAATCTGCTCACCAATGAAAATGGTGCCTTTCCTTCCCGTATGAGTTTTGAAGCCGGGACCCGGATCGATTACAAACTGGTCAATCAGTTCAGTTTGTTTGGTGATCTGGATTTGGGTTATGGACAGGAAGACCTCTATTTGCTTGCTTCTTCTGCGGTTACGGGTCAGTTTGACCGGATGGTTTCCGGGAATTCTCTGGTCCTGAATCCAAAATATCAGACCCAAAAAGAGCATATTTCAGCCCGGATCTGGTACAGTTCTGTTCTGGCAGGCTTTGGTGTTCAGATCACACCAGGCTTACCAGTTGTTCGGCTGGGAGCAGGAATGCAGTTTGTGCTTCTAAGTGATGTGACCCGTCAATTGGACGGCCTTACGTTGTCAAATGGCAAGATGAGTGGTCCTGCTGGTGTTGGATTCCTCCGGATCAGTGCTTCAAAAGAGATTCCTTTCGGAGCCAAAGGTAGTTTGGTTGTGGAACCGATGGTTCAGTATTTCCTCAATCCGGTATATCGAATGAAAGCAGGAACATCGATTCTGCCACTGCAGACGGGAATACAGATCGGATGGAAATGGTAACGGAATCAGTAATTTCTATTTTTTAGCAACAAGATTGAGCGAAAGATACTTGTCTACGCAAGCTGCAATTTCTTTTTCGGTCACAGGCCGAACCAGATAATCATTCGCCCCCGCCTGCATCATGGCTGCCAGTCCTTCATGCTTTTGTGGATTTCCAAATGCGATGATGGGAATTTCATTGAAGAAACCACTGGCTTTAAGGTATTGGACAAACTGAATCCCCGGCATAAGGCCCATTTCAACTTCTGCAAAAATGAGATCGGGAATATTTCCTTTTCCCAGCCAGAGCAATGCTTCGATGCCATTTCCCACAAAAACCGGGACCACCGGATTGCGGAATACCCAATCGCGTATGTCAGAAGCTGGTTTCGCCCCATTTTCAACAATCAGTACCTGTTTTTCCATGCTTCCAATTGATTCGTTTTTGTTTAGAACTTGCGCAAAAGTAAGTTTTATTAGAATAATGCAAAAAATATATTTAAAAAATTCTAATTCAATTGAAAGATTTGATTTTCAGTATATTTTGATATGAATTTTAAAATTGCATTTTTTCTTCCTGTTTCGGTTTAATTACTGCACTTTTGAAGTTTAGGACTTCTTTCGAATGAATACATCAATTACCAGACCGGCTATTAAAGATGAATGGCTGGACAGAGTGAGTTTTTTGTCCGATCAGAACGTGAGTTCAGGAAAAGGCGGACCGTTTGCGGCCATCGTGATTAAGGACGGAGAGATCATTGCGGAAGGCTGTAATGAGGTGTTGGAGAGTGGCGATCCGACTGCTCATGCGGAAGTGACCGTCATCCGGAAAGCATGCAAAGTGTTGGGTTCTTTCCAGTTGGAAGATTGCATTCTTATCACTTCCTGTGAGCCATGTCCGATGTGTCTGGGCGCTATTTACTGGGCCCGTCCCAATTTTGTCGTCTATGTCAACAGCAGGGAAGATGCCGCTGCTATTGGATTTGATGACCAGTTCATTTACGATGAGATCAATGTGGCTCCATCTGACAGAAAGATCCCCTGTGTGAAAATTGATTTCCCGAAAGCGAAAGATGCTTTTCGTCACTGGACCGAAAAAACCGACCGAACGAACTATTAATCTGATCCCGAATTTGAATCCGTTTCCTTCGAAACAATTTGCATTAAAGACCTGGTTCTTCATTGCCAGCTATTTCATTTTGTTTCTCCATCAGGCAAATGCCCAGATCGAGCTGAGTAACTTTACAGCCACGGGACGGGCGGGGATTTCTTCTACACTTGCCACCGATTACCAGGCACAGGGAGTAAATCCGGCGAATCTCGCACTGGACCCCAGCTACGACGGAATGCACCAGACCATTGGATTCGGCGAACTCGGTTTTTCAGTGTATTCAGATGCCTTAAGTAAGCTGAACCTGAGGTCGGCCCTCTTCAATCCCAGCAAGAATTTATCCTCGGCAGAAAAATCACAGGCAGCCCAGGATTTTGCCGGTAATGGTCTTACCGTCAATATGGATTTTCTGTACGCCGGATATGCCTGGCAACGGGTTGCAGGCGGTTCCGGATTTGCCTTTACCATGCGGGAACGTGCTCAATGGTATTCAAAATTCAATCCCCTTGCTGCAGAAATCATGTTCAAAGGTTTCAATGCCAGTAGCTATTTCGACTCATTGGTCACCAAGGTCAGGTATGATACCGCCACGCAAAAGGTGATTGTTGACACGGTTGGTGCCTTATCTTTAATCCCCAAAACCTTGTCTCAGATTTTGCAGGGAACCCGTATTTCGATGGCCTGGAACAGAGAATATGGTTTTTCATATGGTGTGAATGTGATCAACAACTATGACCTGAAACTCGATATTGGCGTAGGTTTGAAATACATCCAGGGAATTGGATATCTGGATATTCAGTCGGATGGTAAAACGCTGAAGGCATTTATTGCTTCTTCACCCTGGTTTGGAATTAAGTTTGGTAATAATGGCCAACTTCAGCAACCTTCAGATTCTGTCAATCTTGGATTTCTTCCCAACTCCGCTGGTATGGGTGTTGGTTTCGAATTTGGAGTAACCGCCATTATCAAGGACCATTTCCGTGTTTCCGCATCTTTAACCGATTTGGGCTCCATCAACTACCAAACAAATGTATACACGGCGACTGATGCCCCACTTACCAACATCAGAAACGGTGGATTTTCCAATTACAACTTCTTTAAAAATGCAGAACAGTTCGACGGCTTTCAGAAAGACCTGATCAAGTGGGAAGGACTCAAAAACA
>ERZ795056.919-NODE-919-length-35936-cov-20.123715_pt1 | contig 35936 bp, 31 predicted proteins | sample MGYA00375140_ERZ795056 | MGnify/ENA primary metagenome ERZ795056 (study PRJEB30185, sample SAMN05720227) | activated sludge metagenome | isolation source: Anaerobic digester | place: USA | collected 2015-03-09 ...
CGATGCCCTTGCCACGCACATAGATCAGCGTGTTGGCGGTGCCCAGGTCGATGGCCAGGTCCGTCGAGAAGTAGCGACGAAAGGATCCGAACATGGTGTGGGAAGCTCTCGACCTGCACGCCGCCGGACCATCGGGTCGGGCACGGTGATGCGGTCGATTGGGGTTGGCTGTTTCGTTCCTTTGGCCCCCGCAAACCAAGGCTGGGCGCGGGCCGCGAGGGCTTGTGGATAACCGGGGATAATACCCCATCGGCCTGCCTCCACCGGGGTGCGGGCCGCGCGTTTTCACCCTGTTTCCGCACCGACGTTTCATGGCCCTGACCCCCCAAGACGTGAGTCGAATCGCCCACCTTGCCCGGCTCGAGCTGTCCGGCGCCGAGCAGGCCTCGCTGCTGACCCAGCTCAACGGCTTCTTCTCGATCGTCGAGCAGATGGGTGCGGTGGACACCACCGGCGTCGAGCCGCTGTACACGCCGCTGTCGGCGGTGCAGGAGGTCAGCCTGCGCCTGCGCGACGACGCGGTGACCGAATCCGACCGGCGCAGCCTGAACCAGCGCAGCGCGCCGGCCGTGGAAGACGGCCTGTTCCTCGTGCCCAAGGTGATCGAATGAAAGCCTTGCACGAGATGGGCGTGGCCGAACTGGGCCGCGCGCTGGCAGCTCGCGAGTTCTCGAGCGTCGAGGCGACCACGGCCTTGCTGGACCGCCTGGGCCGCCATGCCTCGCTGGGCGCCGTGCTGGCCAGCGACCGCGAACTCGCCCTGAAGCAGGCCATGGCGGCAGACGCCCGACGTGCGGGCGGCGAGACCGGCGCACTGCTGGGCGTGCCGATCGCGCACAAGGACATCTTCGTGAGCGCCGAGCTGCCCACCACCGCCGGCTCGAAGATGCTCGAGGGCTACCGCAGCCCGTTCGACGCCACGGTGGTCGCCCGTCTCGCGCAGGCTGGCACGGTGACGCTGGCCAAGCTGAACTGCGACGAGTTCGCGATGGGTTCGTCCAACGAGAACTCGGCGTACACCCCCGTGCGCAACCCCTGGGACACCGGCCGCGTGCCCGGCGGCTCCTCGGGCGGCTCGGCCGCCGCAGTGGCAGCGCGCCTCGTGCCCGCGGCCACCGGCACCGACACCGGCGGCTCGATCCGCCAGCCGGCGAGCTTTTCCGGCATCACCGGCATCAAGCCGACCTACGGCGTGTGCTCGCGCTACGGCATGGTGGCCTTCGCCTCCAGTCTCGACCAGGCCGGCCCGATGGCGCGCTCGGCGGCCGACTGTGCGCTGCTGCTGTCGGCGATGAGCGGCTTCGACGAGCGCGATTCGACCAGTGCGCAGCGCCCGGCACAGGACTTCCATGCGCAGATGCTCGCCGCGCGCGCCGGCGCCACGGCGGCGCATCCGCTGGCGGGCCTGCGCATCGGGCTGCCGAAGGAGTTCTTCCCTGCCGCACTGTCGGCCGACGTGAACGGCGCCGTGCGCGCCGCGCTGGCCGAGTTGCAGAAGCTTGGCGCCACGCTGGTCGACGTGAGCCTGCCGCGCACCGAACTCTCGATCCCCGTCTACTACATCATCGCGCCGGCCGAGGCGAGCTCGAACCTGTCGCGCTTCGACGGCGTGCGCTACGGCCACCGCGCCGCGAAGTACACCGACCTGCTCGACATGTACAAGAAGAGCCGCAGCGAGGGCTTCGGCCCCGAGGTCAAGCGCCGCATCATGATCGGCACCTACGTGCTCTCGCACGGCTACTACGACGCCTACTACCTGCAGGCGCAGAAGCTGCGCCGCATGATCGCCGACGACTTCCAGGCCTGCTTCCGGCAGTGCGACATCATTGCCGGGCCGGTGGCGCCCAGCGTGGCCTGGAAGATCGGCGAGCAGGGGGCCGACCCGCTGCAGGCCTACCTGGCCGACATCTTCACCCTGCCCGCCAGCCTGGCCGGCCTGCCGGGCATGAGCGTGCCGGCCGGCCTGGGCGCCCACGGCATGCCGGTGGGGCTGCAGCTGATCGGCAACTACTTCGCCGAAGGCCAGCTGCTGCATGCCGCGCATGCGCTGCAGCAGGCCACCGACTGGCACCAGCAGGCACCGGCCGGGATCTGACCGCATGAGCAACCCACCCCTGATCCGCGGCTACGAGGTCGTCATCGGCCTGGAAACGCACGCCCAGCTGTCCACGCGTTCGAAGATCTTCAGCGGCTCGAGCACCCAGTTCGGCGCCGCGCCGAACACGCAGGCCTCGCCGGTCGACCTGGCGCTGCCCGGCACGCTGCCGGTGATGAACCGCGGCGCCGTCGAGCGCGCCATCCGCTTCGGCCTGGCGGTGGGCGCCACCGTCGCGCCGCTGTCGATCTTCGCGCGCAAGAACTACTTCTATCCCGACCTGCCCAAGGGCTACCAGATCAGCCAGTACGAGACGCCCGTCGTGCAGGGCGGCCGCGTCGAGTTCTTCATCGGCGAGCGCCAGCATGTGGTCAACCTGACCCGCGCGCACCTCGAGGAGGACGCCGGCAAGTCGCTGCACGAGGACTACCACGGCCTCACCGGCATCGACCTGAACCGCGCCGGCACGCCGCTGCTCGAGATCGTCACCGAGCCCGACATGCGCTCCAGCGCCGAGGCGGCCGCCTACGCCCGTGCGCTGCATGCGCTGGTGATGTGGCTGGACATCTGCGACGGCAACATGCAGGAGGGCTCGTTCCGCTGCGATGCCAACGTGTCGGTGCGCCGCCCCGGTGCGCCCTTCGGCACGCGCCGCGAGATCAAGAACCTGAACAGCTTCAAGTTCCTGCAGCAGGCGATCGACTACGAGGTGCAGTGGCAGATCGACCTGATCGAGGACGGCGGCCGCGTGCAGCAGGCCACCGTGCTGTTCGACCCCGACACCGGCGAGACGCGCGCCATGCGCACCAAGGAAGACGCGCACGACTACCGCTACTTCCCCGATCCCGACCTGCCGCCGCTGGTGATCGCGCCGCAGTGGGTGGAGCGCGTGCGCGCCGAGATGCCGGAGCTGCCGCGCCTGATGGCCGACCGCTTCCAGCGCGACTACGGGCTGCCCGCCTACGACGCGGCGATGATGACGCAGTCCAAGGCCACCGCCGCTTACTTCGAGACTGCCGCGAAGGCCTGCGGCCAGGCGAAGCTGGTGGCCAACTGGCTGATGGGCGAGTTGTCGCGGCGGCTGAATGCCGACGACGCCACGATCGAGTCCAGCCCGGTGAGCGCAACGCAGCTGGCCGCGCTGATCGGCCGCATCGTCGACGGCACGATTTCCAACAACGGCGCGCGCCAGGTGTTCGATGCGCTGTGGACGGGCGCCGGCCGCGAAGTCGATGCCGTGATCGAGGCGCAGGGGCTGAAGCAGATGTCCGACAGCGGCGAGCTCGAGCGCATCGTCGACCAGGTGCTGGCCGCCAACGCCAAGTCGGTCGAGGAATACCGCGCTGGCAAGGACAAGGCGTTCAACGCGCTGGTCGGCCAGGCCATGAAGGCCACCAAGGGCAAGGCCAACCCGACGCAGGTGAACGAACTGCTGAAGAAGAAGCTCGGCTGATCGCGCGCCGGCGGCGAGAAGAGGCGAGAAGCGCCTACCTGGCCGCCGCCTTGCGCGGCGTCGAGGCGGCTTCGGCAGGCGGCAACGCCCCCAGCGAGCCTGGCTGGGCGCCCGACCAGAGCTTGCGCAGGCGCTCCAGCTCCAGGTCGTAGAGTTCGTTGACGCGCACCAGCTCGGCCTTCTGATTCTGCAACAGGTCGCGCTGCGCCTCGGTGGCGGCGTCGTTGCCGTCGATCTGCTGGCGCAGCTTGATCGGCAGCTGCTTGCCGACATAGAACTCGGACTCGTCGAGCAGCGGCTTGCGTTCCTTTTCTAGTGCGGCCAGCCTGGCCTCGGAGACACGCAGCGCCTTGCGCGTGTCTTCAAGCGCCGCCTGGCGCGCCTTGTTGTGCGCGGCCTCGCTCGGGAAGCGCTGCAGCAGGTTGCGATCGCGGCGGATCGCTTCGCGCTGCACGGCGCGGGCGAGCGCCTCTTCCTGCTGGCGCGCCTCGATCGCCGCGCGTTCGTCGGCAGTGGGCACCGGCGGCACGACCTGGCGGATCGAGCCATCGGAATTGAGCAGGCGCTGGTCACGGCTGGCGCACTCGGGGATCGGCCGGTCTGAAGTGAGCCGCTTGCCGTTGGCATCGATGCAGCTGTAGATGCCCGCGCTCTTCTGCGTGCCCTGCGCCGAAGCCACCGTCGGCATGGCCCCGCCGGCCACCAGCACGGTGGCAGCGACAAGGGCATGGGCCGTGGCCGAAACTCGCATTCAGACTCCGTATCGTTCGCGGTACGCGGCCACGGCGCCGAAATGCGCGCTCAGGGCCCCGTCGGCGTTGGACTGCAAGTATTGCAGCAAGTCGGAAAGCGTCGCAATGGCCGCCACCTCCAGACCGAGCTGCTGCTGGACATACTGCACAGCCGACCACGGTGTGTCCGCGCCGCCGTCGGTGGCCTTCTCCTGGCGGTCCAGCGCGATCGCCACGCCGCAGGGGGTCGCCCCCGCCGCCTGGATCATCGCGATGGATTCGCGCACCGACGTGCCGGCCGACATCACGTCGTCGATGATGAGAACGCGCCCGGCCACTTTCGCGCCGACCAGCGTGCCGCCTTCGCCGTGATCTTTTGCTTCCTTGCGGTTGTAGGCGAAGGGCACATTGCGGCCCTGGCGGGCCAGCTCGATGGCCACCGCGGCCGCCAGCGTGATGCCCTTGTAAGCCGGGCCGAACAGCATGTCGAACTGCAGTCCCGAGGCGATCAGACGCCGCGCATAGAATTCTGCGAGTCGGCCCAGCTTGGCGCCGTCGTCGAACAGGCCGGCGTTGAAGAAGTAGGGCGACAGACGCCCCGCCTTGGTCTTGAACTCACCAAACCGCAGCACGCCGGCTTCGACCGCGAACCTCACGAAGTCCTGGGCGAGGGGGTCGGTCGTGGGGCGCGTCGTCATCGGAGACTTTCAGTGTTCCGTCTGGTCACACTCAATCTGAACGGTATCCGCTCGGCGGCCACCAAGGGCTTCGAGGCCTGGGCCGAGGGCGTGGCGGCCGATTGTATGGGGGTGCAGGAGGTCAAGGCGCAGGCGGCCGACGTGGCCGGGCGCTTCGAGGTCGTCGCCGGGCTGACCGGGCACTTCCACTTCGCCGACAAGAAGGGCTACTCGGGCGTGGGCCTGTACACGCGCAAGAAACCCAGCGCGGTGATCACCGGCATCGGCAACGCGGAGTTCGACGCCGAGGGCCGCTACGTCGAGGCGCGCTTCGACACCGCGAAGCGCAAGCTTTCGATCATCAGCTGCTACTTCCCCAGCGGCTCCAGCGGCGAGGAGCGACAGCAGGCCAAGTTCCGCTTCCTGGCGCTGATGGCGCCGCACCTGATCAAGCTGAAGGCCGAGCGCGAGTTCATCCTGGTGGGCGACGTCAACATCGCCCACAAGGAGATCGACCTGAAGAACTGGAAGAGCAACCAGAAGAACAGCGGCTTCCTGCCGGAAGAGCGCGCCTGGATGACGCACGCGCTCGACGAGATCGGCCTGGTCGACGTGTTCCGCACGCTCAACCCGCATCCGGAGCAGTACACGTGGTGGAGCAACCGCGGCCAGGCCTGGGCGAAGAACGTCGGCTGGCGGCTGGACTACCACCTGGCCACGCCGGCCCTGGCGAAGAAGGCGAAGAGCGAGCACATCTACCTCGAGCAGCGCTTCTCCGACCACGCGCCGCTGGTGATCGACTACGACTTCACGTTGTAGCGAGCACCTTCAGCAGCCAGCGGTTCAGGTCGGCCACTTCCTCGGGGCACACCGAGTGCTCCATCGGGTAGTCGTGCCACTCGACGGCGTGGCCCAGCGCGGCAAGCGATTCGCGCGACGCGGTGCCACGCTGCAGCGCCACCACCGGGTCCTGTGTGCCATGCGCCAGGAAGATCGGCACGTCTCGGTTGGCGGCACTGCGCTCGGCCGCGGTGGTGTCGGCCAGCGGCAGGTAGCCCGACATCCCTGCCAGCCCGGCCAGGCGTTCGCCGTAGCGCAGCCCGGCCATCAGCGTCATCGCGCAGCCCTGCGAGAAGCCGGCCAGCACGATGCGGTTCGCCGGCACGCCGCGTTCGCGCTCGCGATCGAGCAAGGCCATGATCGCCGCGCACGACTCGCGCAGGCCGCCTTCATCTTCGCGCCGCTGCAGGTCGGTGCCGAGGATGTCGTACCAGGCGCGCATGCGGTAGCCGCCGTTGATCGTCACCGGGCGCACCGGCGCGTTCGGGAAGATGAAGCGCACCGCTCCGATGGCGTCGAGGTCGAGCTCCTCGCAGATCGGCACGAAGTCGTTGCCGTCGGCGCCCAGGCCGTGCAGCACGATGATGCTGGCGCCCGGATTGGGGCCGGTCTCGCCTTCGAGGGTTTCCAGCAGAGAGGTTGCGCTCATGGTCGGCCAGGCGGTGATGTGGCTTGCCATTCTGAGGCCCTACAGTGCGGGCTGTGACTCATCGCATCCCCGCTCCCTTCCTCGCCCGTGTCGATGCGCTGCTCGCCCAGGGCGGGCGCCGCCTGCTCGGCCTCGTCGGCCCGCCCGGCGCCGGCAAGTCCACGCTCGCGCAGGCGCTGCTCGAGGCTTTCCCGGGCGTGGCGCAGGTCGTGCCGATGGACGGCTACCACCTTGCCAACGTCGAGCTCGCGCGGCTGGGCCGCGCCGATCGCAAGGGCGCGCCCGATACCTTCGATGCCGCCGGCTACCTGGCCCTGCTGCAGCGCCTGCGCGAACCGCGCGACGGCGAGATCGTCTACGCGCCCGAGTTCCGCCGCGAGATCGAGGAGCCGGTGGCCGGCGCCATCGCCGTGCTGCCGGGCACCCGGCTGGTGATCACCGAAGGCAACTACCTGCTGCTCGACGACGGCCCCTGGGCCGGCATCGCCGCGCTGCTCGACGACTGCTGGTACGTCGAGATCGACCCGGCCTTGCGCACGGACCGGCTCGTCGCCCGCCATCGGCAGTTCGGCCGCAGCGCCGAGCAGGCGGCCGACTGGGTGGCGCACACCGACGAACCCAACGCGCGGCGCATCGAGGCCACGCGCGAACGCGCCCGCGCCGTGTTCCGCTGGAGCGATGAATGAGCTTTCGCCACCGCACGATTCCCGTGACACCTTTCCAGCAGAATTGTTCGCTGGTCTGGGACGACGAAACGAAGCAGGCCGCCCTGATCGACCCCGGCGGCGACATCCCGCTGCTGCTCGCGGCGGTGAAGGAACTCGGCCTGACGCTCGAGCAGATCTGGCTCACCCACGCGCACATCGACCACGCCGGCGCCACCGGAACGTTGGCGCGCACGCTCGGCCTGCCGATCATCGGCCCGCACGAGGCCGACCAGTTCTGGATCGACGCGCTGCCGCAGCAGAGCCACATGTTCGGCTTCCCGCCGGCCGAGGCCTTCAGCCCGACCATCTGGCTGCACGACGGCGACTCGGTGCGCGTGGGCGGCTGCAAGCTGCAGGTGCGCCACTGCCCGGGGCACACGCCGGGGCACGTGGTGTTCTTCGAGCCGACCACGAAGCACGCCTTCGTCGGCGACGTGCTGTTCGCCGGCAGCGTCGGCCGCACCGACTTCCCGCAGGGCGACTTCGACACCCTGGTGCGCTCGATCACCACGCGGCTGTGGCCGATGGGCGACGACGTGCGCTTCACGCCCGGCCACGGGCCGCAGAGCAGCTTCGGGCAGGAGCGACGCAGCAACCCGTTCGTCGGCGGCACCTGAGGCGCGAACACGGCGCCCGGCAGTGAATATTCACCGCCTGCGCGAACCACTGTTACCTAAGCTCACCTGCAACGGCGCGGACCCCGCAGCGCCGTCGAGGAGGAGCCCAAATGTTCGACCTGCTCTCCCGCGCCGCCGCCGGCGACGCCCCTTCGCCCTGCGCACCTGCGGCCAGCGACCGGCCTTACCGCGGCCCCGAGCGCCGCGGCGCCACGCTGACGCTGTGGCGCTGGCTCTCCGCCGCACTCGACGAGATCGACTACGGCATCGTGCTCGTCGGTGCCAATGGTGCCGCGCACCATGCCAACGAGGCGGCGCTCGCCGAGCTCGACGCCCAGCATCCGCTGGTGCTGCTGCACGGCGAGCTGCGTGCCCGGCGCAGCGCCGACGCCCAGCAGCTCCATGCGGCGCTGCACGACGCGCAGGGCCGCGGCCTGCGCCGGCTGCTCACGCTCGGCGATGGCGTGCAGCAGGTCAGCGTGTCGGTGGTGCCGCTGGGCATGCCGGGTGCGACGCTGGTCATCCTCGGCAAGCGCCAGATGGGCGCCGACCTGGCCGTGCAGGGCTTCGCCCGGCTGCACCGGCTGACCGGCGGCGAAACGCGCGTGCTGGCGGCCCTGTGCGCAGGCTCGCGGCCTTCGGAGATCGCGGCGATGCATGGCGTGGCGCTGAGCACGGTGCGCTCGCAGATCAGCAGCATCCGCCTGAAGACCGGCGCCGCGAGCATCCGCGCGCTGCTCGCGCAGGTGGCGGTGCTGCCGCCGCTCATGGGGCGGCTGCGCAGCGGCGCCGAACGCCTGCCGACGTTGCACGACATGGCGCTCGCCTGAGCGCACCGGGCGGCGCGCGGCCGCTACGATGGCGCCTGCGGTCGGCGGGCCATCACGGGCCCGGGCCGCGCCGCGTGCCCAACATCGCCGAATCCGCTCTGTTCGACCGGCTCCCCGACTCGCTGCGTGCTCTGGCGCAACGCGGCGAGGTCAAGCGCTTCCGCAAGCACCAGCGGCTGATCGAGGAAGGCACCTTCGGCGACACGCTGTTCATCATCCTGTCCGGCCGGCTGCGCGCCTTTTCCGCCGACGACCGCGGGCGCGAGATCGTCTACGGCATCTACGGCCCGGGCGAGTACCTCGGCGAGATGAGCCTGGACGGCGGGCCGCGCTCGGCCTCGGTGGTGGCGCAGGAGGCGGCGGTGTGCGCGGTGATCACGCGGCACACGTTGCAGGAGCACATCGCTGCCCACCCGGCGTTCGCGTTCGAGTTGCTCGAGCGCGTGATCCACCGTGCCCGCCTGGCCACGCAAAGTGCGCGCAGCATGGCGCTGCTCGATGTCTACGGGCGCGTGGCTCGCCTGCTCGAAAGCCTGGCCGAGCCGCAGCCTGATGGCAGCGGGCTGATTGCGGAGCACCTGACCCATGCCGAGATCGCCAGTCGCGTGGGCTGTTCGCGGGAGATGATCAGCCGTCTGATGAAGGACCTGGAGCGAGGCGGCTACGTCACGAACGCAGCGGACGGCGCACGCATCGTCGCCAGGCTTCCGGATCGCTGGTGAGCGCACCCCCGGCGCTCACGCCGGTTCGCCCCGCCGGCGACGCCAGCGCGCCTGCTGTGGCGGTGCCATCGGAACCGCCGGCACCGGATGGCCCTGGAAGTCCTCGATGGTCCGGGTCGGCAGCGCCACCGTGCGCAACCTGTCGGCGATGTACCGCGTCAATTGTGGTGCCGCCATGCTCGTGCCGCTGAGGGTGGCACACGAGCCGCTCGCCGTGCCTGCCGCGAGCACGCCCTTGAGCACCGGCGAATCCTCGGTGACGGCCAGCACACGCCAGCGCGATGGCTCGCTCGCCTGCAAGGGCACCGAGGAGTAGCGCGCCGCCGTGGCGCCACCCGCGCGGTCGGTGAGCGCGCCGCCGGCCACGTGGACCCTGTCGCCGCTGGCCAGGCCGTTCAGTGTGCCGACGCGGCGTACGTAGGCGGCGTCGGAGTCGCGCACCTCCACCGCGCCGCGCGCGTCGAAACGCTGGTAGTCCTCGTCGTACAGGTAGGACTGACGCCCCAGCGTCGGCCGGCCCAGCGGCGCATCGTCTCGCTGGACGAAGGCATTGCATTCGAGCGCGCTGGCGCCGGCGTTGTGCAGCGTCACCCGCCAGGCGCCGCTGGGGGCCGCCGCCCTCCACTCGCCCGTGCACTGCGTGGGCGCCACGGCCAGCAGGCCCATGCCCTTGCGGCCGTTGGCCACCTGCTGATGAAGGCTGAGCATGGCCACGGCCTGCCCCTTCTCGCCCGGCACCGCGACCGAGCGGCCGAGCGGCACCTCGATCGGCTGACCGCCAGGCGGCGTGACCGTCAGGCGGACGCCGCCGATGTCGCCCACGCCGGACGCGCCGGACGGATCGGTGAACCAGAGCTCCAGGAAACTCGGCGTGCCGTCGCCCGGCTGGATCTGCCAGTTCAGGGTCATGGCGCTGCCCGGCGGCAGGTCGATCCACGCGTGGCAGCGCAGCAGGTAGCTGTTGCCCGCGGCCAGCACCACGTCGCAATCGCTGCGCAGGCCGATCAGCTCGTCCAGCGCCTGCTCGAAGATGGAGCTGCCGTCGTGCGGCCCGGCGATGTTGCCGATGCTCAGGTTGATGATCACCGGCACGCTCTGGCCATGCGGCACCGCGGCATCGGCGGTGGCCAGCACGAAGCGGATGGCGTCGAGCATGAAGGCCGTCGACGAAGCACAGGAGGTGTCGGCAATCGAGCCGCCGGGCAGCTGCACGGCCACGATCGGTGGAGCTGCGGGATCGCGAGGGTCGGCGCCGCAGGCGAGGTCCATGACATGGGTGCCGTGCGTGACGCGATGGCGCACTTCCGTGTAGCCCATGCCGGCATGGAGCAGGGCTTCGTCGGCCGGTCCGGCGGCGGCGGGCAGCGCCGCGAAGCGCGCGTTCAGGTCCGCCTGACCGAACACCCGGCCATGGACCCACGGACTCGCGGGCTCGGCACGCTGGTGCTGGTCCCAGAAGGCCAGCAGCCGCGTGGCGTGGCGGCCGTTGGCGAACGACCGGAAACGCTCGTTGGCGATGGCCAGGCCATCGTCGACGATGCCCACGACCACACCCGCCTCAGCGCCTCCCTGCGACTGCGCCACCGGCAGCGTGGAATCGGGGTCGGGCAGGGCCGACGCGACGAAGCCGATCTCGAAGCGCCGGATCTTCGACAGCAGCTCGGCCCCGGGCACGGCCCCGCCCTCGCCGACGAGCGCCGCGAGAAAGCGCGGCGAACACGCTGCGGTGCAGTACCGTGATCGCTCCAGCCCCTGCGGAGGATTCAGGTAGTGGGCAGGCACGCGAAGATCGTCTCGCGCCGACTGCCGGGCCGCCGAGGCGAACTCGCTGGCCGAGGTGGTGTCCGACAGCTCGAGCAGCAGCCAGTGCCACTCTCCCCGCGCCCCCGGAAGCACGGCGTCGCGGAAGTTCGTCGCGCGCGCCCAGGGCAGATAGGCATCGGCCAGCGGCAGCCGCGCGGCAGTGGCCTCGTTCGCCGCCATTTCAGCGCCACTCGGCCGAGGCGTGCAGCCACAGCCACGCCATCGCCCTGGAGGGAACGGGCGTGTGCGCGGCGCCCAGCCTGAGGCCGTCTCCGTCCCGATCGATCTGGTTGCTGTCGCTGCCTTCCACCGGGGCCTGGAAGTCCTTCAGCAGATAGGCCTCGGCATCGAACTCCCTGGCCGTGTGGCTGCTGAAGGGCGGCATGTGCGCCACCGGCTGCAGTGCCGGATCGGCGCAGCGGCCCACGATGTATTCCGCCAGGCAGGTGCCGAGCACCTGGCCCGCCCGGCTGTCGATGGGATAGTGGACACCGGCGATGGTGCGGTTGACGGCAATGCGCGCAGCCTGCCGCAGCAGCATCGCGCCCAGGCCGTCGCCCTGGTCGTCGACGCCGCGCAACGCCATCAGGACCCGGGCCGCGCAATGCGCTTCGGTCGAGTGCCCGCTCGGAAAGGAGCTGTGCCCCGGCGTCAGGATCATCGGCTGCACCTTGGGCGAGAGCTCGACTGGCCGGGCCAGCGCCAACGCATGCTTGAAGCGCAGCTCGACGGCGATCGCAAAACGCACCGTGGCGCCGAGCAGTTCCATGGTCCAGCGGTGGCGGTCCGGGCGCAACCCGGCAATGGCGGCCCAGTAGGTCATCAACTGCGGGATCTGCGACTGGATCTCGACCTGCCGGTCGCTGCGCAGGTCGGCATAGTCGAGCACGAACTGCAGTTGCTGGCGCATGCCGTCGGAATCCTCCGCGACAGGCCGCAGCACTCGCACCAGCGGACGCGGGACGTCCTTCGCGTCGCGGCACGACAGTTCGAAACCCCGGTTGCCGGCGACGGCGAACTGCAGCGGGGCCAGCAGCTCGACATCGAACACCGTGCCGCGCACCCAGGCCTCCCAGTGCGCCAAGGGCTCGACGGCATCGACGCTCGCGCGCAGGCCGGCCAACGGCGCAGGCGTGAGCGTGGCATCCAGCGTGCTGCCGACAATGCCGTCTCGATTGCCGATGGCAGCCCCCACGTCGAGAGGGCTGTCACCTGCGGCGCCGCCCGCTCCGCCCGCCCCGCCTGCGCCACCAGCACCGCCGGCTCCCCCCGCGCCGCCGGCACCACCGGCTCCCCCGGCACCGCCGAGGCCCCGCGCGCCGCCGAACACGCTCTCGAACACGAACTGCCTCGACTTGAACATGCTTCCCCCTGTGTCGATGTTTGCCGGCCGGCGCCGGCGCTGCGCGCAAACGCTAGGTGGCAGGGACGCCGGCCGCCGCCAATGAGTCCGACCACAGCTTGCCCGTCGCGAAGCCACTGCTCGGCGAGCGGTCCAGGTAGCCGCTGATCGTCAGGTGCGGCTCCAGCACCATCAGCGCGCGCACCGTCTCGCGCGCTTCCTCCAGCCGGCCCAGCTGGACTTGCGCGATGGCCATCGCGCGCAGCGTGGAGGTGTGCGTACGGTGCAGCTTGAGGGAGCGCCTCGCGTGTTCGATCGTGCGCTCGTACTGGCCGTCGGCGAGGGCGGCCGTGGCCGTGAGCGACTCGAAGAAGTAGCGCATCGGATCCAGCGGAGACAGCTCGAGCGCGCGTTCGGCGGCGTGCACCGCGGGCCCGCCCTCGCCCTTGAACGCATGCAGCGTGCCGCTGAAGAGCCACGCCAGCGGCTCGCTCGGGTTCTCGGCCAGCGCGAGCTCGTAGCGGTGCGCTGCGCCGTCCAGGTCTTTCATCAGGTTGCAGTGCACGAAACCGTCGATCGCCAGCGACAGCGAAGAGGCGGGGTCGATGTCCAGCGCGCGCCGCGTGCAGTCGAGCGCGAGGCTGGTGTCGCGCCGCATGTCCGACGACCAGCCCTGCTGGACACGCATCACGTGCCACTTGGCCAGCCAGGCGTGCGGCGCGGCATGCCGGCGGTCGCGATCGACGAGGTGCTCCAGCATCTCCCGCGCACGATCGAAATCGTGCCAGGCCGTCCCGTGCAGCAGATTCACCGCCGCCATCAGCAGGCAGTAGCTCTCCAGCGTGGCGAGCGGCTCGCGGCGCGCGCGCTCGACCTGGCGCCGGGCCAGGGCCGAGCAGACCCGGTGGGTGAGGTCGTGCACCATCGGGTCGTCGCCGCTGAACACCCCGGGCACGCTGCCGCGGACGTCGCCGGCCCAGACCACCTTGGCGCTCGTCGCCTCGGTCAGCTCGACGACCAGGCGCAGCCGCTCGTTGGCGATGTGCATCGTGCCGGCCAGCACGTAGTCGGCACGCAGGTGCGTGCGGATGCTCGGCAGGGCGCCGGCGCGCCCGCGGAACACGCTGGTCGACAGCCGTGAGACGACCGTCAGTTCAGGGCTGCGGGACAGCGACGCGATCAGTTCGTCGGCAACGGCATCGCCGAGCAGCTGCTGCATCGCATCCTGGTTCGGAGCATCGAACGGCACCACGGCGATGGCGGGGCGCAGCGCGTTGGCGATCATGGGCGGCATCCACGCGGCTTCGGCAGGCGGCGGGCTCAGGCGGTGCGCGCGGACGGGTTCGTCGATGTGCTTGAGGTAGCACTCGCCGAGGTCTTCCACTTCGGCGTCGAGCCCCGGCACGAGCCGGTCGCGCACCTCGCCCGAGACCACGATGCCCCCCGGATCGGCCAGCTGCAGCAGGCGCGCCGCGAGATTGACGCCTGCGCCATACAGGTCGTGCTCATCGACGATGACGTCCGTCACGTGGGCGCTCGCCCGCAGCCGCATCGCCGAGGGCGATGCGGCGGGCGGTGAATGGGCCGCGAGGGTGGTGAACATGTCCAGCGTGCAGCGGATGGCGGGGGGGACGCTTTCGAACTCCAGCATCAAACCGTCGCCCATGCGCTTGACCAGCCGGCCGCCGTGCTCGGGCAGCAGTCGGGTCACGACCTCGTGAACGAAGGCCTGCCAGCGCCGCACCGTGCCTTCTTCGTCGTGTGCGATCAGCCTGACGGACTCGACCAGGTCGACCACCACGACCGTGCGGGTCATGCGGCGAAGCAGGGGCCATGAAGGATCGGTTTGATTGGCCGTCATCTTGTCGCTTCGTCCCGAAACGCGTCATCCGCATTCTGGAGGAGAAGCCCCGACCCAACCAGACCCATCGCGCGGCGCTGCGGCCGCTGCGCGGGCGCCCCTCAGCCGCCGCTGGACTTGGCCGCCGCGGCCGCCGGCTTGGGCGGCCCGAAGCGCTGCGCCGGCCGCTCGGCGCGGTCGTACAGGCCCTGCACCTTCGGAATGTTGGCCTCGATGTCGCGGATGCGTGTCGGGCCGGTGGGGTGCGTGCTGAGGAACTGCGGCGGCGCGCCCTTGGAGGCCTCGGCCATCTTCTGCCACAGCGTCACGCCGGCGCGCGGGTCGTAGCCGGCGCGCGCGGCGAGCTCGATGCCGATCAGGTCGGCCTCGGATTCGTCTTCGCGGCTGAACTTCAAGGTCAGCAGCTGGCCGCCCATGTTGAGCAGGGTGTCGCCGGCGCTGCCCAGGCCGAGCAGCGCCGACAGCGCGCCCGCACCGATGCGCGTGGCCGCCGTCTTGCCCATGCGCTCGCGCGCATGCTCGCGCAGCGCATGGGCCGCCTCGTGGCCCATGATCATCGCCACCTCGTCGTCATTGAGCTGGAGCTTGCTCAGGATGCCGTAGTAGAAGGCGATCTTGCCGCCGGGCATGCAGAAGGCGTTCAGCTCGCTGCTGCCGATCAGGCTGACCTCCCACTTCCAGCCCTGCGCGCGTGGGTTCCATTCGTAGGTGTGCGGGATGATGCGCTTGGCAACGGCGCGCAGGCGGATCAGCTGCGGGTGGTCGTCGGGCGCCAGGCCCTTCTGCTGCGCAGCCTGCTGGCGCATCTGCTGGTACTGCGAAGCGGCCGCCTTCTCGACCTGGTCGGCCGACACCAGCTTGCTCATGGCCGACGGCTTGCCCACTTCCACGCCTTCGCGAGCCAATGTGGGCAGCGCAGCGCCGGCGAGCAGGCCGCCGGTGAACAGCCGGCGCGAATGCAGCCGGCAGCGGCAGCCTCGCTCGTGCTGCATCGCGGGCAGCGGAACCTGGGCGTCGGTGCGGAAATCGTGGTTCATGGCGGGCGAATTCTAGGCAGCGCTCAATCCTCGGCGGCGGGTGCGGTGATCGGGTCGGCTTCGAGCGCGCGCACCTGGGCGCGCAGCCACCACAGCATCCACAACGCCGGCAGCGCCACCACGGTCGACACCAGGAAGAAGGTCGGCCAGCCGATCGTCTCGGCCAGCACGCCGGCCAGCGGGCCCACCCAGACGCGGCCGACCGACGCGAAGGCGCTGAGCAGTGCGAACTGCGTGGCGGTGAAGCGCCGATTGCACAGGCTCATCAGGAAAGCGACGAAGGCGGCCGTGCCCATGCCGCCGGACAGGTTCTCGAAGGCGATCACCATCAGCAGCCCGCCGTCCACTGGCGTGGCGCTGGCCAGCTTGACGAAGCCCCAGTCGAAGGCCGGGATCACCAGGCCGGGCATCAGGCCCTTGCCGCTGACCGCCAGCCACCAGAAGCCCAGGTTGCTGGCCATCTGCAGCACGCCGAACAGGAACAGCGAGCGCCACAGCCCGAGCTTGAGCATCAGCGCGCCGCCGAGCAGCGCGCCGCCGATGGTCAGCCACAGGCCGATCACCTTGTTGACCACGCCCACCTCGGCCGGCGCGAAAGCCATGCTCTTGAGCAGGAAGGGCGTCATCAGCGAGCCGGCGAAGGCGTCGCCCAGCTTGTAGAGCACGATGAAGATCAGGAAGGCGGCCGCGCCGGGCTGCGCGAAGTAGTTCGCGAGGCCCGACAGCAGCGTCTCGAACTTCGCGCGGCGCGCCGCCCAGGCGGCCAGCGGCAGCGTGATGGCGATGCCGACCAGCAGCGCGAGCAGGTCCGCCCACTTGGGCGCGGAGGCGAACATCGAACGCGCCAACGGCGCGACCACGCGGTCGGTGAGCAGCACGCCGACCGCCACCGCGGCGAGCACGGCGACGAAGCCGATCAGGTCGTTGCGGGCCACGCTGCGCGGCGCCGCGATCGCCGGCAGGCGCGGCAGCACCAGCGCCGACAGCACGGCTGCGGCCACCATCAGGCCGGCCATGAAGCGGTAGACCTCGCTCCAGTTCCAGCCGCCACCCTGGTTCGGGTCGGTCCAGATCAGCGCGATGCCGCCGGAGACGATCATCGCCAGCCGGTAGCCGAGCACGTTCAGCGACGAGCCCAGGCCGCGCTCGGCGGCGCTGAGCAGGTCGGTGCGGTAGGCGTCGATGACCACGTCCTGCGACGCCGACACGAAGGCCACCAGCACTGCCAGCATCGCAAAGGCGCGGGTGGCCTGCGTCGGCGAGGTGGCGGCCATGGCCATCAGTGCGCCGGCCAGCGCGAGCTGCGTGAGCACCAGCCAGCCGCGCCGGCGGCCGAGCAGCGGCAGCTCGAAGCGGTCCATCAGCGGCGCCCACAGGAACTTGAAGGTGTAGGGCAGGCCGACCAGGCTGAGGAAGCCGATCGTGGCGACATCCAGCCCCTCCATGCTCAGCCAGGCCTGCATGGCCTGGCCGGTCAGCGCCAGCGGCAATCCGGAGGCGAAGCCCAGCAGCAGGACGACCGCGAGCCGGTGCCAGGACGCGAGGCGCTTTGCCAGGCCGGCAGCGGGCGCGGCGACGGGAGACGGGGGCATCGGCCCATTCTAGGAGCGGGCCTGCGACGGCCCGGCCCGAGGCGGATCAGGAGGCCGGCGTGGCCGACGGCGAGGCCGAATCCTGGCGCTCGATGGCCTCGGCCAGCGCGAGCAGGCGCTCGCGCGGCAGGTCGCCGACGATGGCGTAGCCACAGGCCGGGTGGCCGGGGCTGTCGCCCTCGACCCAGTAGAACAGGCCGGTGCGGCCCTGCTGCTCGTAGCGGAAGGCCGCCGGTGTGCCGACTTCGGGCTTGCGCAGGTAGATGGTCACGCGCAGCGGCTGCTGCCCGGCCGGCGCCTCGCCGATGGACTGGTACATGAGCTGGGCGCTCGGGCCCTTGGCATCGGGCAGCAGGCGGCCGCCGACCAGCTCGAAGCCCTGCGAACGCAGGTCGAACAGCTTGACAGGCATCTCCAGCCGCTTGGTGAGCCAGCGCGCGAGATGCTCTTCCTGCGCCTTCACCTCGACCGGGTGGCGCACCTCCGGCACGTAGACGCTGTGCGCCACCGCGGCGCGCTGCACCCAGCTCGGCCCACCGGAGGACGAGGCCATCTGGGCGGCCGGACGCTCGACGCGCCAGGCGATCGCCGCGCCCACGGCACCACCGACCACGAACACCGCGAAGGCGGCGGCCCAGCGCATCCAGCCGGTGTTCGGTGCCGCCGTGGCGGGCGCCTGGCTCCACACCACCTGCGTCAGGCGCTGCGGCACGGGCTCGGCCAGCACGCTGTCCAGCCGGGCACGCAAGCCCTCGGCGTCGGCGGCCCACAGGCGCACGCGGGCGGCTTCTTCGGGATGGTCGCGCAGCCAGGCCTCGACCTCGATGCGCTTCTCGGCATCGAGTTCGTCGTCCAGCCAGGCGTTCAGGAGGGTGTCGATCGGGGGGGCGTTCATGGCAATCCGTTCATGCGACTCAGACGACGCGGCGCAGGCCGCGCGCATTGCTCGGGGCACGTCCGTCGAGCAGGTCGCGCAGCGCCGAGCGTGCGCGCGAGATGCGCGACATCACCGTGCCCACCGGAATGCGCAGCACTTCGGCACATTCCGCGTAGGAGAGCTGTTCGAGCGTGACGAGCAGCAGCGGCTGGCGCTGCTCGATCGGCAGCTTGGAGAGCGCGGCCACCAGGTCCAGGCGCAGGCCGATGTCGTTGCCGATGGCGGGCAGCGCATCGACGACGTCGCGCGCCTCGGTCGGCTCGACCAGGGTCATGCGCTTGTCGCGCCGGCGCTCGTCCATGAAGGCGTTGTGCGCGATCGACAGCGTCCAGACGAGGATGTCGCGCTGCTGGTCGAACTGGTGCCAGTGCGCCAGCGCACGCTCCAGGGTGGTCTGCACCAGGTCGTCCGCCGCGCTCGGGTCGAACACCAGCGAGCGCGCATAGCGCCGCAGGCGCGGGATGGCGCCGAGCAGCTGCTGGCGGAAGGCGGTGGGGGCGTCCACGTTGGGCGTACGGAGCCGGGAGCGCGATTATTCCCCCGCGCCGGGCCAAGGGCAGGCCCGTTCCGCGAGAATGTCACGCATGACGCCGCCTTCGCACGCGCCCGCCAAGGCGCGCTCGCCCTCGTTCTCGTCCCCCGAATTCCGCGCGGCGCTGGGCATGTTCGCCACCGGCGTGACGGTGGTCACGGCGCGCGGGCCCGACGGCGCGCCGGTCGGGCTGACAGCCAACTCTTTCAATTCTGTTTCGCTGACACCGCCGCTGGTGCTGTGGAGCCTGTCGCGCAAGGCCGGCACGATGCCGGCGTTCCGCGCCGGCTCGCACTACGCGATCAACATCCTCGCCGCCGACCAGCGCGAGCTCGCCGAGCGATTTGCCGGCAAGGCCGAGGAGCGCTTCGCCGGCGTGGCCTGGCACGACGGCGCCGCCGGAGCCCCGCTGATCGACGGCGCGGTGGCGGTTTTCGAGTGTTTCAACCGCAGCCGCTACGAAGAGGGCGACCACGTCATCTTCGTCGGCGAAGTGGAGCGGTGCAGCCACCGCGCAGGCGCCCAGCCGCTGCTCTTCCACGGCGGGCGCTACTACACCGAACTGCCGCTCTGACTTGAAATCCGCGCCGGCGGCCTGAACTCCCCCGGGTATCCTCGGAGGACCCCATGCACATCGCCTGCGCCCATTGCGGCACCACCAACCGCGTGCCCGACGAACGCCTCGCCCAGGACCCGGTGTGCGGGCGTTGCGGCCAGCCCCTGCTGGCCGGCGAACCCGTCGAATTGACCGACGCCAACTTCGAGGCCGTGACCTCGCGCACCGAGCTGCCCGTGGTCGTGGACTTCTGGGCCTCGTGGTGCGGCCCCTGCCGCATGATGGCGCCGCAGTTCGAGCAGGCCGCGAAGCAGCTCAAGGGCCGCGCGCTGCTCGCCAAGGTCGATACCGACGCCAACCCGCAGGTCGCCACGCGCTTCGCCATCCGCAGCATCCCGACGATGGTCAAGCTGCAGGGTGGCCGCGAGGTGCAGCGCACCTCCGGCGCGATGCAGGCCGGCCAGATCGTCGGCTGGGTGGGCTGAGGCTGGGCCTCAGCCGGCGTGCGCGGCGGCGCGTTTCGCCGCGAAGTCCAAAAACCACGGCACGCAGGCCGCATTGGCCATCGCGTCGAGCTTGAAGACCTGCTCGGGCGGCGTGCCCATCAGCAGCTTCTTCACCGGCAACTCCATCTTCTTGCCCGAGAGCGTGCGCGGGATAGCCTCGACCTGGAAGATTTCGTTCGGCACATGGCGTGCCGACAGCGCAGTCTTGATCGCTTCGCGCAGGCGTTTCGTCAGTGCCGCGTCGAGCACCACGCCTTCGCGCAGCACGACAAACAGCGGCATGTAGCTTTCGCGGCCCAGGTACTCCAGGTCGACGACCAGGCTGTCGAGCACCTCGGGCTGCGCCTCCACCGCGCGGTACAGCTCGGCGGTGCCCATGCGGATGCCGTGGCGGTTGATGGTGGCGTCGCTGCGGCCGTAGATGATCGCGCCGCCGCGCGGCGTGATGCGGATCCAGTCGCCGTGGCGCCAGACGCCGGGGTACATGTCGAAGTAGCTGTCGCGGTAGCGCCGGCCCGATTCGTCATTCCAGAAGCGCAGCGGCATCGAGGGCATCGGCTTCGTGCACACCAGCTCGCCGACCTCGTCGACCAGCGAGCGACCTCGCCCGTTGGCATCCGGCTCGCTCCAGGCCTCCACCGCCGCGCCCAGGCAGCGGCACTGCATCTCGCCCTCGACCACCGGCAGCGTGGCCAGCCCGCCGACGAAGGCGCCGGCGAAGTCGGTGCCGCCGGCGATCGGCGTGAGCCAGATGTCGCGGCCGTCGACCTTCGGCATGTGCTGCCAGATCCAGTGGTAGCCGTCGATCGCCAGCGGCGAGCCGGTCGAGCCGATGGCGCGCAGCTTCGACAGGTCGGCCGTCTTCTCCGGCTCGATGCCGGCCTTCAGGCAGTTGGCATAGAAGGCCGCGCCGGCGCCGAAGAAGGTGGCGCCGGCATCTGCCGCGAAGCGCCAGATGGTGTTGAGGTCCGGCGCCGCGATGCGCCCGCCGGGGTTGCCGTCGTAGATGCACACCGTGGTGCCGCCGAGCAGCGCGCCGGGCTGCGTGTTCCACATGATCCAGCCGGTCGAGCTGTACCAGTGGTAGCGGTCGCCGGTGTCGGCGCTGGCGCCGAGGTTGTTGTGCAGCGCGCCCATCTTCAGCGACTCGAGCACGATGCCGCCGTGGCCGTGCACGATGGGCTTGGGCAGGCCGGTGGTGCCGCTCGAGTAGACGACCCACAGCGGGTGGTCGAAGGGAAGCCACTCGGGCTGCAGCGTCGCCTCGCCGGCCACCAGCGCGGCGAAGTCGTGCAGCGTGCGCCCCGGCGCTGCGAGCAGGGCGGCGTCGGCCGCTTCATCCCGGTAGCGCAGCAGCACCGCATGCTGCACGCTGGGCAGCTCGTCGAGCAGCTGGCGCAGCACCGGCAGGCGGTCGTGCTCGACGCCGCCGTAGACATAGCCATCGACGCCGATCAGCACCTTCGGCTCGATCTGCTTGAAGCGGTCGAGCACCGCCAGCGGCCCCATGTCGGGCGAGCACACCGACCAGATCGCGCCCAGGCTGGCCACGGCCAGGAAGCTGACGATGGTGTGCGGCGTGTTCGGCAGGAAGGCGCAGACACGGTCGCCGCGCTGCACGCCCATGCCGCGCAGGGACTGCGCGAGGCGAGCGACCTGGCGGCGCAGCTCCGGCCAGGTGATCTGCTTCATCGTGCCGGCTTCGCGCATGCGCTCGTTCTGGAACAGAAGCGCCGGCTGGCCTGCCGCGTGCGCCGCGTCGGCATGGCGGAACACCTGCTGCACGTAGTTGAGCTGCGCACCAGGAAACCAGCGTGCGCCGGGCATCACTTCGTCGACCAGCACCGCTTCGTGCGGCGTCGGCGATTCGATGGCGAAGTAGTCCCACACCGAGCCCCAGAAGCCGCGCAAGTCGTTCACCGACCAGCGCCACAGCGCGTCGTAGCCCTCGACGGAGCGCGGGTCGAAATCCAGGCCGCGGTGTTCGGCCAGCCAGCGCGTGTAGCGCAGGATCTGCGCTTCGGGCAGCGTCATGTCGGTGTCTCCTTGTCGACCCCGGTGTAGATCCAGGATTCGCGCGCGAAGGGGTGCCGCCAGAAGCCGCGCACGCGCGGCTGCAGCAGGTCGTTGTTGATGGTGTGCACGTGCACCTTGTAGGGCATGTGGGCGACCAGCATGTTCTTGCCCTCGCGCATCAGCGCCTCGCGCTCGGGGCCGTCGGGCAGCACGTTCTGGCGCTCGAACAGGCGGTCGAAGGCGGGCAGCGAGAAACGCGAGTCGTTCGACTCGTTGGCGTTCGGGCCGTAGGCGATGCCCAGGAAGAAGCCGCCATCGGGCGAACCGGCCAACCAGCTGTAGCCCCACATCATCAGGCTCGCGCTGCGGCCGCGCTTGAGCAGGTCGCCCCAGGTGGCGAGGTCGAACTCGATGCGCAGGCCGACCTTGGCCAGGTTCTTGCGCCACAACTCGTTCAGGCGGCGCGAAAGCTGGTTGGTGGTGGACGACAGTCGCAGCACCAGCGGCGAGCCGTCGGGCCGCTCGCGCCAGCCGTCGCCGTTGCGGTCGACGTAGCCGTACAGGTCGAGCAGCGCCTTGGCACGCGCCGGCGCGTGATCGCCCATCTCGCTGCGGTAGTCGGCGTCGTAGCCCGAGGTGAAGGGCACCACCACCGACTGCGCCGGCACACCCTGGCCGTGGCGCACGAGGCGCAGCTCCTCCGTGCTGTCGTAGGCCAGCGCGACGGCGCGGCGCAGCGCCACCTTGTCGGGCGTGTAGCCGCCCACCACCGGGTCGAGCATGTTGAAGTAGGTCATCACCATGTCGGGCTGCAGCGCGCGCTGCAGCCGCATGCCCTGGCGCGCCAGATTCGGCGCGATCACCCCGCCGGGCAGCGCCACCGTCGTGAAGTCGACCGGCACGCGGATCTGGTCGATCGCGCCGTTCAGGAAGGCCAGCCAGCGCGGCTGCGCCTCGTCGACGACGTGGATCTCGATGCGTTCGGTCAGCGGCAGCCGCCGCCCGGCGAGTTCGGCGGCGATGGCCTGCGCCTGCGTGTCGCCCACGGCCGGCTCGCCCTCGAAGAAGCGCTCGCGGTACAGCGGGTTGCGCACGAGCTCGATGCGCGACGCCCGCCGCCACGAGGCCAGTCGGTACGGCCCGGTGCCCACCGGGTGCGCGGCGATGTCGCTGCCGTAGGCCTCGACCACCTCGCGCGCCAGCGCGCCGGTCAGGCCGCACAGCGCGAACTGGTAGACGAAGCGCGGGTTCGGTGCGGCCAGGCGGATGCGGAAGGTGTAGCGGTCGAGCGCGCGCAGGCCCTCGACCTCGCGGTCGTAGTCGAACGGCGTCTTGTCCTTCAACGCCCGCTCGCGCAGCGCCGGCAGGTCGAGGATGCCGGCGTTCTCGAAGACGTACAGGTTCTCGCTGTTGTTGCGCGGGTCGTAGTAGCGCTTGAGCGAGTAGACGTAGTCCTGCGCGACCAGCTCGCGCGGCCGGCCCTTGAATGCCGGGTCGTCGGCGAAGAAGATGCCCGGCCGGATGCGGAAGGTGAAGCTGCGGAAGTCGTCGCCGATCTCCGGCAGCGCCGCGGCCGTCAGCGGCCGCAACTTGACCGGCCGCGCCACGTGGTCGTAGCACAGCGGCGACTCGAATATGCAGGCGGCCACGCGGTTGGAGTTCTCGTCGCCGATGGCCAGCGGGTCGAAGCCGGTCTCGGCGGTTTCCAGCGCCACGCGCAAGGTGTCGGCAGGTGCCGCGCGCTGCGCCGCCCGTGCCGTTGCCGCCGGCAGCGCGAGCCAGGCCGCCGACGCCCCGAGCCAGTCGCGCCGGCGCATGCGCTCAGCGCGCCTTCGGCTGGCGCGCCGGGTCGACGTCGACGTACTGCCAGAACTGGTAGCCGAACAAGGGGCGGCGGTAGCCCATCAGCCAGGGCTGGGTGAGGTCGGTGACCACGCGGTGCACGTTGTACTTCTGCGGGGCGTAGGCGATCGCGATCTTCATGGCCTCGTGCAGCAGGACCAGCCGTTCGGGGCCGTCGGGCAACACCTGCATGCGGCGGAAGAGATCGTCGAACTGGGCGTTCTTGAAGCGCGAAAAGTTCTGCCCCCCCGCGGCCGGCCCGTAGAGGAGCACCAACCCGTCCTGCACGTCCGGGTTGGTCGCCGTGAAGCCCAGCTGCCAGATCATGATCTGGCCGGCCCTCGCCATCTTCAACTGCTCGGGCCACTGTCCCTTGAGGATCTTCAGGCGCAGGCCCAGCGCATCCATGTTGCGCTTCCAGATCTCGTCGAACTGCCTGGACAGCGCATCGGGCTGCGTCGCGTATTCGAGCGTCAGGGGCGCACCGTCGGGCATCTCGCGCCAGCCGTCGCCGTCGCGATCGACATAGCCGTACAGATCGAGCAGCGCCTTGGCGCGCCCGACGTCGTAGTCGCTGTTCTCGGTCTTGTAGGCCGCGTCATAGCCCCAGGTGTTGGGAGCGACGAGCGTCTGGGCCGGGATCGCCTGCCCGCGACGGACATTGTTGATCTCCCGCCACACGTCAGTGCCCAGACTGATCGCCCGCCGCAGCGCGACATTCTGCGGCGCGTACCCGCCGACGATCGGGTCCTCCATGTTGAAGTAGAACAGGGTGCGGTCCGCAGCGGCCACGCGCTGAAGGCCGATGCCGCGCCGTGCGAGGTTCGGCGCGATCACGCCGTTCGGGGCGGCCAAGGACGCATACTCGAGCGGCACGGCCAGCAAGTCGAACCGCTCGCTCAGGAAGGCAAGCCAGCGCGGCTGGCTGACCTCGATGATGCTGATCTCGACGCGGTCGACCATCGGCAAGGTGCGCCCACGAAAGCGCTTCACCAGCGCCTGGCCCTCGGCATCGTCGTCAAGTGGCGTCACCTCGTCCTCGTAGCGGACCGTGCGGAAGTTCGGGTTGCGCTCGAGCACGAGCAACGAACTGCGCCGCCACTGCGCGAGCCGGAACGGCCCGGTGCCCACCGGATGCTCCATCGTGCTGCCCGCATAGGCCTCGATGACTTCGCGCGCCACGGCCCCGAGCGCGCCACCCTGGGCAATCAGGTAGATGAAGCGCGGGCGCGGTGTCTCGAGCCTGAACTGCACGGTGTAGCGGTCGATCGCGCGCACACCCTCGACCTCGCGATCGTAGTCAAACGGCTTCTTCAGCCTCAGCGCCTCCTCGCGCAGCGCTTCCAGGCCCAGGATGCCTTCTTCCTTGACGTTCTGGTAGATCGGGCTGCGCACCTCGGGGTCGTAGAAGCGCTTCACCGAGTAGACGTAGTCTTGTGCGACAAGCTCGCGCTTCGCCCCCTTGAACACCGGGTCGTCGGCGAAGTAGATGCCCGGCTTGATGCGCACCGTCCAGGTCCGGAACCCGTCGCTCACCTCCGGCATGGCCACCGCAACATTGGGCGTCACCTTGAAGGGACGCGCCAGGGGGTCGTAGCGGTACAGGCCATCGAAGATGTGCGAGGTGACGGTCTGCGAATAGAGGTCGTCCACGCGCGCTGGGTCGAACCCCGTCTCGGCGACCGGGAAGGAGTAGCGCAGCACGCGCGGCACGGCAGCGGGATCGGCGGCCTGCACCGCGGACACCACGGCCCACCCGGCAACCAGCGCGGCAAAGTCCCGCAGCAAGCTCACTTCGCCTCCCGCTCGCGAATCGCCGGATCGACGTCGAGGTACTTGTAGAACTCGCGCATGAAGGGGTTGCGCCGGAAGCCGATCACCCAGGGCTGCATCAGGTCGGTCACGATGCGGTGCGTACTCAGCTTGTAGGGCACGTAGGCCACCATCAGCTTGCTCGCCTCTTCCATCACCTGGGCTCGCTCGGGGCCGTCGGGCAGGGTGCCCTGCCTGGCGAAGAGCGTGTTGAAGGCAGGCAGGTCGAATCGCGCATGGTTCGCGCCGCCCTTGTTGGGGCCGTAGGCCAGCGCCAGGAAGGTCTCGCCGTCGGGCGTGCTGGCCGACCAGGCCACGCCCCACATCATCAGCTTGCCGGTGCGCGAGGCTTTCAGGTTCTCCGGCCACTTGGCCACCTTGAAGACGATGCGCAGGCCGACCGCCTTCATGCTCTTCTCCCACAGCTCGGCGAGCTGGCGGCTCGACTGATCGGGCTGGGTGGCGTACTCCAGCAGCAAGGGCTTGCCGTCGGGCAGTTCGCGCCAGCCGTCGCCATCGCGGTCGAGGTAGCCGTACATGTCCAGCAGCGCGCGGGCGCGTGCCGGATCATGGTCGCTCATCGTGGTCTTGAGCGCCGGGTTGTAGCCGAAGGTCAGCGGCGCGATCGCCGTCTGCGCCGGCACGGCCTGGCTCTTGCGCACCAGGCGGATCTCCTTATCGCTGTCGTAGGCGAGCGCGATGGCGCGGCGCAGCGCCACCTTCTGCGGCGTGTAGCCGCCGACCACCGGGTTGTCCTGGTTGAACAGCGCCGCCAGCGTGATGTCCACCAGCGGCGAGCGGTCCATCGTGATGCCCCGCTTGGCCAGGTTGGGCGCGAGCTTGTCGTTCGGCGCCGCCACCGGCGCGAACTCGTTGGGCAGCCGCTCCATCAGGTCGGTCTGGCCGTTCAGGAAGGACAGCCAGCGCGGCTGCGCCTCCTCGATGATGGCGATCTCCACGCGGTCGAGCATGGGCAGGCGGCGGCCCTTGAGCTGCGCGGCGATGGCCTGCGAGCGCGGGTCGTCGGCCGGCGCCTCTTCGTCGTACAGCACCTCCCGGTAGTTCGGATTGCGCGCCAGCACGATGCGCGAGCTGCGCCGCCACTCGGCCAGCACGAAGGGCCCGGTGCCCACCGGGTGCTCCATGATCTTGTCGCCGTAGAACTCGACCACCTCGCGCGCCAGCGCGCCGAAGTTGGCGGCGTCGGTCAGCACCTCCTGGTGGAAGCGCGGCGCGGGTTCGGCCAGCTTGACCTGGAAGGTGTAGCGGTCCAGCGCGCGCAGGCCCTCGACCTCGCGGTCGTAGGGGAAGGGCTGCTTGTCCTTGAGCACCTGTTGCCGCAGCTCCGACAGGCCGAGGATCTTCACGGCTTCGAGCCGGTACAGGTTGGGGCTGTTCCAGCGCGGGTCGTAGTGGCGCTTGAGGCTGTAGACGTAGTCCTGCGCGACGAGCTCGCGCCTGGCGCCCTTGAACGCCGGGTCGTCGGCGAAGTGGATGCCCGGCTTGAGCTGGAAGGTGAAGGTGCGGAAGTCTTCGCTGATCTGCGGCATCGCCACCAGCGTGTTCGGCTTCATCTTGAACGGCCGTGCCAGGAAGTCGAAGACCAGCGGCGCCTCGATGATGCCGGCGATGACGGTGCGCGAGTACAGGTCGGAGATCTGCGCCGGGTCGAAGCCGGTCTCGGCGACCGGGAAGGCATAACGCAGCACGCGGGGCGCGTCGGCGGCGGCCGGCTGGGCATGGGCGGCGCCGCAGGCCAGGGCCAGAAGCAGGGCCCGGGTCAGGCCTCGGAGGGACATCGCAGGTTCTCCAGGATCGGAATCGGCCGAAGTCTATGCGCTGATGGCATGCGAGTTGCGTGCGGGGTCACGAGGGCAAACACCGGGGCGAGGGGGCTTTGCCCGGGCCCTAGACTCGCGCCTGCATTCTTCTGGAGATCCCGAGCGCATGGCCGCTTACCTGATCCGGCGCCTTTGGCAGATGATCCCGACGCTGTTCGGCGTCGTGCTGCTGGTGTTCTTCCTCTTCAAGGCCTTCGGCGGCGACCCGGCCGAAATCCTCGGCGGCCTGTCGGCCTCGCCCGAGCAGATCCAGGCCATCCGCACCCAGCTCGGCCTGAACGAGCCGTGGTGGGTGCAGCTGGGCATCTTCCTCAAGCAGATCGTCAGCTTCGACTGGGGCCGCAGCTGGGCCACCAACGAATCGGTGGCGAACCTCTTCGCCACGCGGCTGCCGGCCACGCTGACGGTGATGGTGCCCATCCTGCTGCTCGACACGCTGCTGGCCATCCCGATCGCGCTGCTGGTGGCCTACCTGCGCGGCTCGCTGACCGACCGCAGCATCATGGTGGCCACCACCGTCGCGCTGTCGATCTCCTTCCTGGTCTACGTGATCGTCGGCCAGTACGTGTTCGCCTTCCAGCTCGGCTGGTTCCCGGTGCAGGGCTGGACGGACAGCCTGGCCACCAACCTGCTCGTCTACACGCCGCTGCCGGTGCTGCTGGCGGTGATGGTGGGCGTGGCGCCGCAGACGCGGCTGTACCGCACCTTCTTCCTCGACGAGATCGGCCAGGACTACGTGCGAACCGCGCGCGCCAAGGGCCTGACCGAGCCGCGCATCCTGCTCACCCACGTGATGCGCAACGCGATGATCCCCATCCTCACCAACGTGGCGGTGTCGCTGCCGGGCATCTTCGTCGGCTCCTTCCTGATCGAGGTGTTCTTCTCCATCCCCGGCCTGGGCCGCGAGGTGCTGCTGGCGGTCAACCGCAGCGACTACCCGGTGATCCAGGCGGTGACGATCTACCTGGCCGTCATCACGATGGTCGTGAACCTGGCCACCGACGTGCTCTACAAGCTGGTCGATCCGCGGGTGGTGCTCAAGTGAGCGCGGTGATGGCCGTGGCGGGCGCGGCGAACCGCTCCGAAGGTGTCTGGGCCGCGGCCTGGCGGCGCTTCCGCGGCGACCGCGTCGGCATGGTCTCGATGGTCATCGTGGCCGGTTTCGCCGTGCTGATGGCGGCCGCCGGCCTGGGCCTGGTGGCGGCCGACTGGCAGGTGGAGAAGGGCGTGCCCAACGCGCCGCCGACCTTCATGGGCCCGGCCAAGCAGGAGGCCAGCACGGCGATCCCGGTGCCCACCGGCCCGAACGTCGACATCTCGGCCGTCGACCCGCTCGCGCCGCGCTACGCCGAGTGGGCCGAGCTGGCCAAGAAGTACCAGACCACCGAGGCCGCACGCGCGCCGACGCTGCCCTTCGGCGGCGACCGGCTCGGCCGCGACGTCCTGTCCAAGGCCATCAAGGGCGCGCAGATCTCGGTGTTCGTCGGCGTGCTGGCTGCGCTGGTGGCCACGCTGATCGGCACCGTGCTCGGCGCGCTCGCGGGCTTCTTCGGCGGGCGCCTGGGCGACTTCCTCGAGTGGCTCTACAACGTGTTCACCTCGATCCCGGGCATCCTGCTGATCTTCGCCTTCGCGGCGGTGGCCGGCCGCGGCGTGCAGTCGGTGGTGCTGATCCTCGGCCTGACCGGCTGGACGGGCATCTACCGCCTGGTGCGCGCCGAGTTCCTCAAGCATTCGGTGCGCGAGTACGTGCGCGCCGCCGAGGCGGTGGGGGCGAGCGCCGCGTCGCGCATCTTCCGGCACATCCTGCCCAACGTGAGCCACGTGATCCTGGTGCAGCTGTCGATCCTCGTCGTGGGCTTCATCAAGGCCGAGGTGATCCTGTCGTACCTGGGGCTGGGCGTGAGCGTCGACCAGGTCTCCTGGGGCACCATGCTCGCCGAGGCGCAAAGCGAGCTGATCCTCGGCCACTGGTGGCAACTGGCGGCCGCGACGCTGTTCATGGCGGTGTTCGTCACCGCCTTCTCGCTGATGACCGATGCGCTGCGCGACGCGCTCGATCCCAAGCTGCGCGGAGCCGAGTGATGCTTCTCACCATCAACGATCTTCGCGTGCGCTTCCGCATGGGCCGCGGCGACCAGGCCACGTACGCCGACGCGGTGGGCCGCGGCGAGCAGGGCGTGAGCTTCGACGTGCCCGAGAACACCACCGTCGCGCTGGTGGGCGAATCGGGTTCGGGCAAGAGCGTCACCGCCATGTCCATCCTCAACCTGCTGCCGGAGAACGCGCGGCGACAGGGCACGATCCGCTTCCAGGGCCGCGACCTGCTCGGCGCCTCGCTGAGCGAGCTGCAATCGCTGCGCGGCAAGGAGATCGCCTGCGTCTTCCAGGACCCGATGACCTCGCTGAACCCGGTGTTCAGCGTCGGGCAGCAGCTGTGCGAGCCGCTGATCCGCCACCTGGGCCTGAGCGCGCGCCAGGCGATGGACAAGGCCGAGGGCCTGCTCGCCGAGGTCGGCCTGCCCGAGCCGAAGCGGCGCCTGAAGGCCTACCCGCACGAGCTCTCCGGCGGCCAGCAGCAGCGCGTGATGATCGCCATGGCGCTGGCCTGCGAACCGAAGTTGCTGATCGCCGACGAGCCCACCACTGCCCTGGACGTGACCATCCAGCGCCAGATCATCGAGCTGCTCGCGAGGCTGAAAGACAAGCACCGCATGAGCATGCTGTTCATCAGCCACGACCTCGGCCTAGTCGGCGAGATCGCCGACCGCGTGGTGGTGATGCGCCAGGGCACGGTGCGCGAGCAGGGCGCGGTGGCCGACATCTTCGCCGCGCCGCAGGACGCCTACACGAAGGCGCTGCTCGCCTGCCGCCCGACGCTGGATCAGCGCAGCGCCCGGCTGATGGTGATCGACGACCACATCAAGGGCGGCGTGGCGGCCGTCCAGGGCAAGACCAAGGATCCGCAGGCGCCGGTGGTGCTCGAGGCCACCGGCCTGACCAAGAGTTTCTGGCTGCGCAGCGGCGTGTTCGGCCGCCGCGAGTTCAAGGCCGTCAAGGGCGCCAGCTTCTCGCTGCGGCGCGGCCACACGCTGGGCATCGTCGGCGAGTCGGGTTCGGGCAAGACCACGCTCGGCCTGACGCTGCTGCGCCTGCACGAGCCCGCCGGCGGGCCGGTCGGCGGCAAGGCGATGTTCGAGGGCCGCGATCTGCTCTCGCTGACGCGGCAGGAGCTGCTGCCGATGCGCCGGCGCATCCAGGTGGTGTTCCAGAACCCGTATGCCTCGCTGAACCCGCGCTTCACGGTGGCGCAGACGCTGGCCGAGCCGATGGCCATCCACGGCGTGGGCGGCACCGAGGCGCAGCGGGTCGCGCGCGCGAGCGCGCTGCTGCGCAAGGTCGGCCTGGACGACTCGGCGCTGAACAAGTACCCGCACGAATTCTCCGGCGGCCAGCGCCAGCGCATCGCCATCGCGCGCTGCCTGACGCTCGACCCCGAGGTGCTGGTGCTCGACGAGGCGGTCAGCGCGCTCGACGTGTCGGTGCAGGCGCAGGTGCTCAACCTGCTGAAGGACCTGCAGGACGAACTCGGCCTGTCGTACATCTTCATCAGCCACGACCTGGCCGTGGTGCGCTTCATGGCCGACGAGGTGCTGGTGATGAAGGACGGCGAGGTGGTCGAGCAGGCCAACGTGAGCCAGATCCTCGAAGCACCGCAGCAGGAATACACCCGCCGGCTGCTCAGCGCGATCCCCCGCGGTTACAGAGCCGCGGCCTGAGACGCCGACGCTGGCCAGTTTCGCAGGGCCTTCGTTTTGGCATGCGCCCGGCGCGGGCCGGCGGCCCGCGACCGGATTGGTCGGGCTTGTATCGAAGCACTTACATAGCGGCCATTTTTTGGAGGGGGCGCTGTGGCGGCGCTTCCAAAAGTGGTCTCATTCCGTGACTTTTGCCACAGCGGCGAAGCTGCTCCGGGATGGCACAGACGTTGCGCTATCGCGCTCACAGGACCGGAACGCGCGACCCCTGGCCGAAGCGCTCCGCCGAACACCCACCGGACGTCGTTGCCCACCATGCCTCAGACCCGCTCCCAAGCCGCTCCCGCCACCCGCCGCCTGCGTCCGGCCAGCCCGCATTGCCGCGGCGGCGCATCGTCGCTGCTTCGCCTGGCCAACCCGGCCTCGCCGCGCCTGCCCAAGGCGCCCGAGCTGTCCGACTGGGTGACGCGCGCAGCCAGCATGCTCGGGCTGGGCGCCGAGACGCGGCCGGCTTTCGCGGCGAGCGAATTCCGCTGACCGACCCGGATTCGAGGCCACCATGCCACCGATCGCACTGACTCCCGCAGCCCGCCTGGCGGCACCGACCCCGGTGCGGCCCGCCACGGTCAAGCCGGCGCCCGCGCCGCGCCAGAACCAGGTGCTGCAGACCGGCCGAGCGCCGGCGCAACTCTCGCTGTTCCTGCGCCCCAGCGGCGCACGCTGAAAGGTTTTCGCGGACTGACACCTGTCCACCAGGGAAGCGGGCGAGCCGGGGAGGTTGAGAGCGAGCCCCGAGCCACACGTCCCGCTTCCCTTTTTTTTCCCCCGTCGCCCGCGCTGCCGGGAAAAGCCTCTGCCGGACCCTGCTGCCGGCGCAGGACACTCCAGGGATCCCACGACCCTGCGAGGATCCGCACATGAGCTTCCCCCTTCGCCGCCGCCTGCTCGCCGCCACGGCCGCCGCGCTGCTTCCCCTTCCGCTGTTCGCCCAGACCGCGTGGCCGTCGAAGCCCGTTCGCATCGTCGTGCCCTTCGCTGCCGGCGGCACCACCGACATCCTGGCGCGCGCCCTCGCCCCCGAGCTGAGCCGTGTCTTCGGCCAGCCCTTCATCATCGAGAACAAGCCGGGTGCCGGCGGCAACGTGGGCGCCGACAACGTCGCGAAGTCGGCCCCCGACGGCTACTCGCTGCTGATGGGCACGGTGGGCACGCATGCCATCAACCCGGCGCTGTACCCGAAGATGCCCTATGACCACGTGAAGGACTTCGCGCCCGTCACGCTGGTGGCCGGCGTGCCCAACGTGCTGGTGATGAACCCGGCCAAGGCCGAGGCCTACGGCATCAAGAGCGTGCCCGACCTGATCCGCTACGCGAAGGCCAACCCCGGCAAGCTGAACATGGCCAGCAGCGGCAACGGCACCTCGATCCATCTGTCGGGCGAATTGTTCAAGACGATGACCGGCACCTTCATGGTCCACTTCCCGTACCGCGGATCGGGGCCGGCGCTGCTCGACCTGATCGGTGGCAACATGGACCTGATGTTCGACAACCTGCCCTCGGCGATGCCGCAGATCAAGGCCGGCAAGCTCAAGGCCCTGGCCGTCACCAGCGCCGAGCGCAGCGCCGCCGTGCCCGAGCTGCCGACGATCGCCGAAGCCGGGCCGGTGAAGGGCTTCGAGGCGAGCTCCTGGTTCGGCCTGCTGGCGCCGGCCGGCACGCCGGCGGACATCGTCAGCCGCATCCAGCAGGAAACCGCCAAGGCGCTCGGCGCGCCGGCACTGAAGGAGCGGCTGCTGTCGCAGGGCGCGATCCCCAGCGGCATGAGCCCGGCCGACTTCACGAAGCTGATCACCGCCGAGACGAAGAAGTGGGCCGAGGTGGTGAAGGCGTCGGGAGCCAAGGTCGACTGAATGCACGAACGTGATTGAGAAGCTGCGGGCCTACCGAGGCAGCGCCCTGCGCGACGACCTCGTCGCCGCCTTCATCGTCGCCATCCTGCTGATCCCGCAGAGTCTGGCTTACGCGCTGCTCGCCGGGCTGCCGCCGCAGGTGGGCGTGTACGCGAGCCTGCTGCCGATGGCGGTGTATGCGGCGCTGGGTTCTTCGAGCGTCAATTCGGTCGGCCCGGTGGCGGTGGTCGCACTGCTCACCGCGCAGGCGATCGCGCCGGTGCTGGCCGACGGCACACCGGCCACCGCCGCCGCGCTGGTGCTCGCCGCCGAGGCCGGGCTGCTGCTCGGCGCGGCGGCGCTGTTCCGCCTCGACGCGCTGGCGGCGCTGCTGAGCACGCCGGTGCTGCACGGCTTCTCGACCGGCGCGGCGCTGGCGATCTCGCTGTCGCAACTGCCCGCACTGCTGGGCAGCCCGGCGCGCGGCTTCACCGCCCCGGACGTGATCGGCTCCTGGTGGCGCGCCGGCGTGGCCGGCCACGCACTGACCGCGGTCTTCGGCCTGGGCGCCCTGGCCCTGCTGGTGCTGGCGCGCCGGCATGCGCGCGGCCTGCTCGCACGCTGGCTCGCGCCGGCCACGGCCTCGGTGCTGTCGCGCTGTGCACCGCTGGCGGTGGTCGCGCTGGGCATCGGCGCGGCCTGGGCGCTGACGGCCGACGCGCGCGGCGTGGCGCTGGTCGGCGCCCTGCCGCCCTTCGCCCTGCACCTGGCGCTGCCGCCGCTGGACGCGGCGCTGTGGTGGCGGCTGCTGCCCAGTGCCGTGCCGCTGGCGCTGGTCACCTTCGTCAGCAGCCTGGCGGTCTCGGAGGGCCTGGCGCTGCGCCGGCGCGAGCAGGTCGACGCGCGCCGCGAACTCACCGGCCTGGCAGCGGCCGACCTGGTGGCGGCCTGTTCGTCCGGCATGCCCATCGGCGGCAGCTTCTCGCGTGGCGCCCTGAACGCCGAGGCCGGGGCACGCACGCGGGCCAGCGGTGCCTGGGCCGCACTGCTGATGGCACTGGCCATGCTGCTGCTGACCGCGCCGCTGGCCTGGCTGCCCCGCGCGGTACTCGCCGCGAGCATCATCATCGCGGTGATGGGCGTGGTCGAGTGGCGCGCCTTTGCGGAGGCCTGGCGCTACTCGCGCGGCGAATGTGCCTTGATGGCGGTGGTGGGCCTGCTCACGCTGATGGTGAGCTCGGAAGCGGCGCTGGCCGCCGGCGTGGCCTTGTCGATCGGGCTGCTGCTGCAGCGCAGCGCCAACCCGCACGTGGCGCGAATCGGCCGAGTGGGCGAAACGGAGCACTATCGCAACGTCGACCGCTACGACGCGCAGAGCACGCCCGGCGTGCTGGCGCTGCGCATCGACGAGAGCCTGCTGTTCACCAACGCGCGGCGCCTGGCCAGCGTGGTGGCGCAGCACCTGGCCACGCTGCCCGACACGCGCCGCGTGGTGCTGCTGATGTCGCCGGTGAACGCGATCGACTACAGCGCGCTGGAGGCGCTGCGCGCGCTGCACGAAGTGCTGGCCGAGCGCGACATCCGGCTGGACCTGTCGGAGGTGAAGGGCCCGGTGCTCGACCGGCTGCGCGCCGGTGCCTGGGACCAGTGGTTCCAGGGCCGCGTCTTCCTCAGCCACCACCAGGGCATGCTGGACGTGGACGGGCGCGGGCCCTGAGCCGCCGGAACGAAACGCCTATGGAATTGCGTAGTGCAGGCGGCTCACCTCAGGCCGACGCTGGCCATTTGCACATAGCCTTCGCTCTGGCCTGAGGCGCGCGCCGCGGCTCGCGTCGACTCAGCTCACTTCCCAGATCACCTTGCGCCGCGTCGCCACCCAGCCGTCGTACTTCGAGGCGTAGACCTCCTCGATGCGGTTGCGCTTGACCTTGAAGGTCGGCGTGATGAAGCCGTTGTCCACCGTCCACGGCGTCGTCACGACGATCAGGCAGTCGAGCTGTTCGTGCGGGTCGAGCGGCGCGTTGACCGCCTTCAGGTGCTCCACGAAGGCCGCCTCCATCGCGCCGCGCTGCGAGCTGTCTTTCGCCCGCTGTGCGGCATCGGCGTTGAGCATCACGATGCCCACCGGCTGGCCGAGGTTGGCGCCGGTGACAACGCAGGCTTCCACGGTGGCGTGCATGACCAGCCGGTCCTCGATCGGTGCCGGCGCGACGTACTTGCCCTTGCTGGTCTTGAACAGGTCCTTCACGCGGCCGGTGATGCGCAGGTAGCCGTCGGCCTCGAGCTGGCCCTTGTCGCCGGTGTGCAGCCAGCCGTCGGGCGTGAACGACTCGCGCGTCAGCTCGGGCTCCTTGTAGTAGCCGAGCATCAGTCCCGGGCTCTTCATCTGGATCTCGCCATTGGCCGGGTCGATGCGGCTTTGCACGCCCTCGTAGGGCAGGCCCACCGTGCCGGGGCGCTGCACGCCGGGCACGGTGGCGTGCGAGACGCCGCAGTTCTCGGTCATGCCGTAGACCTCGATGATCGGCAGGCCGAGCTTCGCGTACCAGTCGAGCAGCTCGGGCGGCATGGGCGCGGCGCCGCCGGCGGCGAACTTGCACTGATCGAGGCCGAGCGCGGAGAGGATCTTCTTGCGCACGATGCCGCGCAGGATGGGGATCTTCAGCAGCCGCTGCAGCTTTTCGGGCGGCATCTTGGCATGCACGCCCTGCTGGAACTTGACCCACAGCCGCGGCACCGAGAACAGCACCGTGGGCCGGGCGCGCTGCAGGTCGGCGGTGAAGGTGTCCAGGCTCTCGGCGAAGAACACGCTCATGCCGGTGGCCAGCAGCGCATGCTCGACCAGCGTGCGCTCGGCCACGTGGGCCAGCGGCAGGTAGCTCAGCATGCGCGCGTCCTTGTCGATCGGCACGCGCTTGAGGCCGGCGCGGATCGACCAGGCAAAGGTCGCGAAGCTGTGCATCACGCCCTTGGGCATGCCGGTGGTGCCGGAGGTGTACATGATGGTCGACAGCTCGGCGCCGTCACGCACCGGCTCGCCGGACAGCGGTTCGGTGCCCTTCACGATCGTGTCCCAGGTCGGGAAATCGTTCGGCGGCGACAGGGGGTAGCCGATGCACGGCAGGCCGGCCGGCACGCCGGGCTTCATCGCGTCCCAGCCGTCGAGCTTGCCGATGAAGACCAGCTTCGCTTCGCTGTGAACGAGGATCTGCCGGATCGTCTCGGCGGCCAGCGTCGGGTACAGCGGCACCGACACGTAGCCGGCCATCCAGATCGCCCAGTCGCTCATCA
>ERZ795056.927-NODE-927-length-35634-cov-6.756963_pt1 | contig 35634 bp, 20 predicted proteins | sample MGYA00375140_ERZ795056 | MGnify/ENA primary metagenome ERZ795056 (study PRJEB30185, sample SAMN05720227) | activated sludge metagenome | isolation source: Anaerobic digester | place: USA | collected 2015-03-09 ...
ATCCTGTTTGGCAAAACAATGTTCAGATGGCACCAAAGCAAATGAAAGTTATAGAACAGACAAATGATAAAATTGTTTTGCGTGGCTACGGTTACGATTCTATGGGAGCTTCATTTGCTAACTATGGTTTGACAATTAAACTCAAAAACGGTGAGTTAGAAAATTGCATTCTGCATATGCACGACAGAGGAGTGGACATAGAATATTTACCTTAGTTGAATATTGATTATTATGCCAGAAATTAATTATGGATTAGACCCAATTGTAGTCATCATCAGGTTTACGCTTGATGATGTTATTGAGTTTAATAAATTGAACGATTTCTCTATTGACCAAATAAAAGCAGATGTATCTGGTAAAGAACTTTACTGCCATTTTCAAAAAATCAGCGACGCTGAACACAAAATATTTATCCCCACATTAAACGGACAGTTTGAAGCAATTGTAAAGTGGTATTCGGTTGCAGACACTTACCAAGCAATAATTGACAAGAAGAAAAAAACAATATACAGAACTGCCATCCTTACACCGCAGGTTGACAAAAGCATTTCAGAAACTTGTGTAGTAAAAATAATTGACATCAATGAAGGCGGTAAATCAAATAGGGCATCAGATGAATTTGAAGAATTATATAAGAAAGTTTGCAGGCAATCAATAGTTTCCAACATCAATATCGAAAACCAACAAGAAATTTGGTTCAAGTGGATTGAAGCCCAAAAAGCGATTATTGATAATTTACAAAAGCCATATCAAGTAAAAGGCACACCTTCTTTGAAAGAAACTAAAAATAATAATGATGAAGTTACTCGTTATACACTAAAATTTGATTTGGCGAATGAAATATTGCCAGAGTATAAGCAGTTAGAAGCTAAATTAAAAGAATTTGGTGTCGATGAAAAATTTGATAGCGAAGGCAATGTTTTCCTGACAAGAGCGCAAATATCTTTATTAGATTCTGTCATTCAAAGGGAGTTTTCCGATAAATTGGAACGTAGCCAAACGATTAGTGTTATTCTAAAACTACGCCCTTTTACACTTGCTCAAAAAATTCAAAAGGAAATTGGCATCCCTGTTTCCCAAAATCATCACAACAAACAATTATTCATTGATTGTAAAGCAAATGAAAATTTAAATTACGCTCTACGAAATACTGGGTTTGAGTTTAAACAATTTAAATGTGATTTTAGAATAATCAATCACGGCAATATCATCGAAAATGATTCACTAAACAATAAACATAGTATAACTTTTGGTAAACGTTTTATAAAACCAGAAAACGAGAAAGAACTACTTTTACCATATCCAGAGAATAATACATTCATTTATTATAATACCGATTTCTTTAATTTGTAAGTTCAAGTAATAAGTGCAATTTTATTTAGTAGCACTTGATTAGGTGTTTGATAATTAAATTTTCTAACAGGTCTATTGTTTAGTTTTCTTTCGATTAATCCAACCATTTGACCTGAAACAAAGTTAAGATTAGTTTTCTTTGGTAAGAACCTTCTTAAAACGCCTATTCTATTTTCTACAGTTCCTTTATCCTGGCTCGTGTATGGCCTTGTAAAGTATGTTTTTAAACTAAATTCCTTTGATATATCATCATGGCAAGCAAAGGCTAGATCATTATCAAAGGTGAGCGTTTTTATTTTATAGACACATGATTTCACGATAGAGGATATTGCTTTTTTTACTTCTCTACTGGACTTGCTTTTCAGTTTCTTTAACTTGGTTTGAAGTGTTGCTCTATCTGTCATAACTAAAATTGCTCCATGGTGATTCTTTCCCATCATTAAATCGACTTCTATATCTCCTAATCGTTGCCTCTTGGATACTATCTTAGGGCGTTTTTCGATGGGCGTTCTATTCTTGATCATACCTCGATTATCTAAATAATTACCACGTTTTCTTCTTCTACGGCCATGCTTTAAGAACTTGTGTAGACTTTTGTATGGTATATTTTCTTTTTGATTTGTGTGTTTGCAATGCCATATCCATTGGTAGATCCATTCACAACTAACAGAGACTGATTCTACACATTTGGCAATAAATTCTGGACTCCATTGATCCTTTTTGAGATAGATAGAAACTGTTTGTTTCATGTCATCGGTAAACTTTATTCGTTTGTGTTTCTCCTTATGACGTTTTGCCGTTTTCCTGATTGCATTTTTTGCCAAATATTCACCAGATGTTCTGCCTCGATTGGCTGTATTTCGCTTTAGTTCACGACTAATTGTTGAAGGAGAAACGCCTACATGTAGGGCTATTTCCTTTTTCTTTAAGCCTGCTTTTAGCAATGCTTCAATTTGATATCTTTGCTCATAACGGAGCTGTGTGTAATTTTTTGACATAGACAATCCAAAGATTGCGCTACTCTGCAAAAAGAAAAAAGCCCCAAAGCTTTTTTCTTTTTTTGTTTTTAAAAATTGCACTTATCAGTTGAACTCAGCAATTGTATAAATTCTATTCAAGTGGTATGCCAATAAACACGGTGGTCGCAAAAGGTTATATCTCAGGTCGAGTTCAATCTCCTTCTGTTGCAATATTAAATAAACTGGATCAGTTATCTACAATTCAAAATTCCAAAATTGTGTCAACTCCACAATTGAATATTCCAATTGAAGTTAAAGCAATGAGTATCGAAAGTAAAATAATGGATGAAACTAGGTTTTTTCAAGTATTCTCAGAGTTAATCGGACAAAACTATTTATTGTCTAAAAGTATTGGAAAGCCAATATCATCTTCAAATGTATTTCTTTCTAATAATTTTCGCGAGTATGAATTTTCTCAATCAGTGATTAAATGCTACACAAATCTATTAAGCGATTTGAAATCCAATAATTTGTTTACTTCTGAAAGTTTGTCTCATCATATAGATGGATTAGCTATCAATCACTCGATAATTGGAACTCGAATTATTGAATTCGATGAAGAACAGCATTTCACTCCTGCTCGGAAGGATACATTGCAGCACTTGTCAGGAATAGTTGAAAATCCCTTCATAACGTCTTACATTGATATTTGTAACGACATTAAATATCTTCAGAATGAAGTATTTAAGAAGCACAGAATAAAGAGTTCAATACAAAAAATACCTAAATCGTTTTCTGAATTTACCCAATGGCTATTAATTTCAAACGAAAAAAGCTCAGGATATATATGCGAAAAAAATGGCTTTGATTTTTTGGGTGGACGAATTGCTCAAAGAGCTTATTATGATAGTTTAAGAGATACAGCGCATCTTTCTCCCAAAAACACAAATATGAAATCACCTCTGAGATTTTCCAAAAAGGAATTTGAAGACATAGCAAAAAAACAATTCTCAACAATACCATTGCCAGCCATAAAAGATATTCTCATTGAGATACTCTCTGAAAAATATTTTGTCAATCTGTCCAGTGTATAACAAATATTTTTCAAAAGTTTAAAGCCAACCTAAATTATTAAAAAAGACCTGATGGTGTTTTTCTATTATTTTTATTTCCGATTCTTGGGCATCTTCTGCTAAAAAGGTTGTTTGAATTATCCATTTGTTTTTCTTCTTAATTGATTTTATATATAAGTTGTTATGATTATCTATCATAGATATTTTTTCCATGTCATTTACATTTCTCCAATCCGCTTTTTCATATATGTAATTTTCTCCCTCTTTTCTCCAAGTAGGTGTATAAATAGTTTTACTTGAATTACGAAGGTGAATGGATTTCAAATCATTATTTGCTCTTATTGGAAGATTAAGGGTTTCTATATTAACGTCTTGATTATCAAGAATAACTTTCTCTGTTAAATCTGCAGTTTCTATCAATTGTGAAAATGCATTTTTTACCTCTATTTTACTGAGGGGGTTTTGTTTAAGATCTTCTAAAAATAAAGGTAATTCTACAGACATATAAATTCCCCAAAGAGAACTTCCCTTTTGACTAATATCCATACATAATTTTATGCCTGGACTATAATTTTTTTGAATGATATCATTTATATAAAATGATTGTCTAAAGTATTTTAACTTTGTTATTGGCGCTAATGGTGTTTTCATTCGTAGGCAATATATGGCATTACCTAAGAAGCCTGTACCTATGGGGTCGAAAACTATTTCAATAATAACAGGTTGCTTCCGATTATCTCTCAGTGTTGGGTCAATGATTATTATTGAATTTTCTTCATTATCAACTAAATGCACTTTAGGGTTGTAATTATTAAGTTCATTAATTGCATTGATTATGGAATGATGGATTTCATTAAATGAAGAACTTGTTTGACTATAATTTAAAGCTTTAACCTTCTCAAAATGAGATTTATTAGCTGGAAATGGATCTTCAATACTATTTTCTTTTGGCGCTCTTAAATACTCCCTCCAATTGTCATTTTCATTATCTTCTAGAGAAAAATCTGCAGAATCTTTGAATGCTTTCCCTAAATCAATTAGTGACTCTTCTCTGTATTTACGCTTGATAAACTTAGCTAAATGTTCTTCGTCAATGGTATCTTTTAAATATGGATAATATATTGGCAAAGTTGAATTTCTATTTTCATTTAGATCGCGCTCAATTTTTCCAAACATTCTGTCTATTCTTCCAATTCTCTGTTCATTATCTCCTGGAGTCCAAGACATTCCATAATGATATATGTTTTTGCAGAAATATTGCAAATTGACACCTTCTTGTAATACTGATGTTGCAACTAGTAGGTCTGGGAAGAAAGGGGTATTGAACGAATTTAGAACGCTACGATTGGAATTATCTGCATTATATGGATAAATGGGTTGAGCGTTATTAAAGCTATCCCAAGATTGTTCTAAAAGAGCTCTATTGCTGTTTATACCAAATACTTTTGAATAAATTGATTTAAAATGTATTATTGATTCTTGAATTTGGACATACAGACGTGTTTCCTTTAACACTTTCTTTACCTCAGAGGTAAACAGCTGATAATGTTCAATTGGTCTATTATCATTTTTTATTTTTCTAAATATCATATACATCCAAACAGAACCTTCTGAGGCCAAAAGGGTGCCTTTTTCAATGAAACTTGATAGAGCCTCTTTCTCATAATAATCATATGATTGATATGTATTTATTATTTTCTGCTTTTCTATTTCATTTATCCGATCATCACTTAAAAGCACTTTCCAGAAGATAGTAAATAACGTTTCAATAATTTCTGTTTTTGTCTCGTCTTCGCCTTTTATAGGCTGCTTAGGCATAAGAACACTTTGTAGATCTTTTGATACTATCGTATTTTTAATTTTATCGCTTCTATGTTTAAATGAGGATAAGAAATAATTCTCCAAATGCTTTTTTCCAACTTCAAAGCGATGTGATACTAAGTTTATATAGGGTGAATTATAGTAATCAGCACCAGGGCTGAAAAACATTCCATAGATACCTGGTTTAGAAGAATTAAAGCGGAGTCTGAAATTAGCTGCGCTCGTTCTAACAACTGGGCCATTCTTAATGATTTTAAATAAATTTAGTACTTTCGAAGATGGTATCTTGCCTTCTTCTTCTTCTTCTTGATTTTCATTTTCAACTATATTCAAATCTTCTTCCTCTTCTTCTAAATTATCTATTTTAATAAATTTGTTAAAGCTATTTCTATCCAGATTTTCATATTTTAATTTTTGAAGGTCTTCATTCTGAAGTTTTGACCACATATTTTTGTCATAATATTCCAGAACTCGTTTAGCAATTTCTTTTACAGATGGAATTCTTCTGACAAATACTAATGTTTTCTCTCCAGAATGATTGATTGTTAGATCATGAACGAGTTTATCATACTTTGGATGTTTGGGATTAGAACTAAATATGTTATAATACTTTTTAGAAATGTCTAGAAGTATTTCGGTATCTTCTCCTTTAGTAAAATCAGGAGTTATGTGTTTGACTTCAGAATTTTCTTTTTCAATATTCTTTTCTATTGGAATAAATTCTACCCCCTCCAAATACTTCATCATTCTGGATATACCTCCACCAGATTTTACTTTATTTTGACTTACTTTTTTAGCAAGTTCATGCTGATATAAAGCGAAAAATGTTTCACTAAGAGGATTATTCTCAAAATTACTTTGAGATTCAATTTCTTCCCTATAGTTGTATTTGTTTAGTGACTCTTTGCTTAAGCGTCTCAACCTTCTTACACAGATTGCCGCTAATACATCCTTATAGTCTTTGTCTTTAAAATTGTTAGTGAAATAACTAACAATATTAAGTATGTCTTTAGAAGAACTATGATTGGGTGTAGCAGTTAACAATAGTACATTTTCTGTTATTGGAGGAATTTCAGGTTTTGATGGATCTCCAAAAAAAGCATTAGCTGATTGAACCCTCAAGCTTTCACCATCTTTTCTTCTGAAATAATGTGCCTCATCAATAATCACCAAATCAAAATACGGCTTTCCCTCTTCTGCATAGTTTAGTATTTCTGTTCTTAATAAATGAGCTACTTCATTGTTTATATCTTCTTTTTTTGACAGTGATTTTATTCGCTTCGAATTTTCTATCCCTAAATCATTTAGTATTGGAACCACTTCCTTTCTTGCCAATAGACTGCTAAATGAAGATATTTTTCCTATATATAGTTGTGCCCAACCTTGTTGAATTTCGTGCGTTAGATAATATAGGTTTGAGCAATAAACCATTTTTCTAACAGGTTCACTGCCTAAAGAACTTTTTATGATATTATCATGATGCTTATAATGATAACGAACAAAAGTTTGATATTCCTTCTCCCAATTTTTTGCAATTTCATCCCTTGGTGCTAAAATTAAAATTCTCGCATTGGGCTTCTTATGAATAAGAGCGGTGATTACAGCTAAAGACTGTATTGTTTTTCCCATGCCCACTTCATCGGCAAGTAGAGCTATTTTATGCTGTTTCAATAAGTTATATATACGTGCAGCTCCCTTTATCTGAAGGTTGCGCATATCTGTTGATTCAATATTAAATTGCCAATCCTCTGATGTTGCACCAGGGTAAAAATTGATTAACTGATTTATGTATTCTGGAGTTATCAAGCTTCAATATTTTTTAATTTTGTTAAAATGTAATTCTTCCACTTTTTGAGTCCTGCTTTTTCTAATTCAGTCAATTTTCCTTTATCAATTACATCCTCAAATTTTAGATTTTTTATCGGCGTGATCTGTTCATCAGCTATTTTTATTAGACTATTGAAATAACCAAAGACAAAATTTGCCTTCTCAATGAGAAACCATAAATAAAGTGGGCTTTTCACGAAATTTGTTCTGTCTTTTTTGAAAAGTTCAAGTAACTTTTCTAGATGTAGTTTAAGCTCTTTCAAGCTTCCTGGCAATACTCGACCAATTCGTTTTAGTTCTACTTTTTTATCTTCATTATTGAGATTTGAAGTGTTTTTAATTCTATTTATAATGCACTCAAATGCATGAAAACTGCTAAACCAAGCATTTTGATCATTTCCATATAAAATGGCTTTTGTTTGTGAACTTATACCATCTTCATCACCTGGATCATAGGCTAATCCATATAGTTCTGTTCTCTCCTCTGGGGTTTCGGTAACCCAACCTTTCAAGAAATCATCAATATTTTCAAATGAGTTTACCGGTCTGCTTTTAAGACCAATTTCACGGATATAGCCTTTGTATAGGGTTTTACTCTTTTTATCTGTAATTTCAAAAAAGCGATCCGTCAAAAACACTTTAGAAAAGAGTGAAAAATTATTAATTGATTGAATGAATTTTATTTTCTTCAATCCAAATCCAGGAAGCTCAATTGACGCATCTTCTCCAATCTTCTTTATTAATGATATGTATGTTGGATGTACTAGTTTGATTGTTTGCTTGTCCCAATCCAAAACTAAATCAACGCTTATTGTATAGGCATCAAGTAGGTTTTCCTTTTCTTCAGCTAACTCTTCCTCTTTAAAAAAGTCATACGATTTGAGGTTGTTAAATGGATTTCCCTCTATTATTTGCTGATACTCTGAAGGAGTGATTTTATATATTATTCCGGCTTCTATATTGTTGTTTGCTTTTGGGGACTCATTTATCCCCGACCATGTCATATTCCATGAACCTATTGCCAATGTTTTGGGTGTTAACCAAACTTTTGCATGAACAAACGCCTCAAGTGCAGCTTGTGGTAATGTATCTTGCTTAAATTTTACAGTGCTTATTTTCTCACAAACTTCAAAAGCAGCTTTAGATATCCTGATTTTTTGATTTTCGTTTTTTGCCGGAATAATTTCTATCGTCTCAAAATGTTCTTTCTGGAGATCAGTAATTAGTTCTGATAAATCTTCTGCAAAATAGGGGCTCCATACTTTCAAAGGCAATAGTTCTTCTGTATAATTCAAGCAATCTATAAAACGTTCTGTACTGAATGATGACCAAAAACGCCACTTTTGATTTTCAGCCCCTAGTTTACCTGTGTTAAGTTTAGTCAGTAAGTTGTTGCCCTCAAAGCCTCCGATTGAAGAGATAATGGCACTAAAGAACTTGCCAATATCTCTACCGATTTGAGTATTTAGTATTTCTTCAAAAAAGAAGCTCTCACGGTTTCTTGCCCAACCGCCTAAAGTTAAATTTGCAGAGCTAACCATTAAAAAGTACTTCCCTGAATACGTTTCAATTATTGAGATCTTTGGATGGAAAACTCCGTCTTTAAACTTGTTTTTAACTGATACAGGTAAAGTGGCAGTATTAATTGGATGAAGATGAACTGCCGTTTGTTTCGGCTTACCTTCGACCTTTAATGTTCGGAAATCATAAAATACATTGACTTCCATCTTTTCGCCATCTAACTCCTCTTGTTCATTCGCGAGATTTGCGCTTAAAGATTCATAATCGTAAGGTGTTCTAAGTTCATCATACCCTTTGCCCATTAAAGCCGATAAGATATACTTTTCAAAAAAGCTAATATCAAGGTTAAAGGTTGTAAACCAAGCGCGCTTAACCTTGCCAATTGTCTCAATCTGCTCTACGAAATGTTTATAAAGTCTTACTTCATTTGCCATTAGTTCAACCCTTTATGTATCGATCGTAATGTTTCTAGATAATAGGTGTGCCACCAAGGCTTTTCGCTTAAGTATTTCGGAATGGTGTTTAGGCTATCATTCAAACTCGGAGCAAAATAGTGCTTCAAATTCTTTTCTTTATCCATATCAATCCAAGCATTTCCACCTCTCTTAGACATAACTTCTTTGTGATATGTTAATACATTTGAAATCCATATTTCCAAGGGTCCATCAGCAATCATTACAGCATTTAACTTCTTTAGTTGATATGGAGCATCTGTTAGATTGTAGTTTGCTCTAGCTTTTATTTCATCTCTTAGCGATTGCAAATCAGTAGAATGATCTTCAATCTTCTTAATGCCATTTTGGGCTAAGTAGCGTAACAGGTATTCGCAATGTGATAAAAAGGGCTCTACTTTTAATATTGACTCCAATTTATTCAATTCTTCGACCTCACTTTTAACATGCTTAAGTGAATTCTCAAATATGGTATTATGTTGAATGATTTCGCCTTCTTTCAATGCTGAAATTTCTTTAAAGAGAGCTGCCTGGGCACCACTCATTAATCCCAATTTATCTTTCCAGAACATTCTAATTTCAGCAACTGGCTTTTCTGATCCAAAACAATTCAGGTAACCTGAACTTATTCTATTCCAATATTTTGATGCCCTTAGTACTTCAAGCGAAATTTGAGGATGATCTCTCTTTTCAGATTTGAAAAGATTTTCCACGATTAACTTTAAGATATTCTCTTGAAGTGTTAATGCCTCAGGCCAATTTTTAAAGAGGATATTTACCTTTTCCCAATCGGGGTTATGTGAATCTTTAATTTCAAAAGCACGATTATAAAAGCCCATTTTTATCATAGGGCCTTTGTATCTGCCTGTCATGCCCAAGTTGAGTTGGTTCTTTAATAAACCAAGCCGTTTATTCGCCTGAAGTAATATGGGCTTTCCATTGGCCGAACTCTCTACAATCCTAGCTTTACTCATTCCTAATATACCAAGCACATTTACAGACGGGTTAGAGCCATTGGTTTTTGCCTCATAGAAAGTCCAGGTAACTAGATCTTCTAGAAAGATCAATAAACCAGTTTTAATATCTAAGTCAGTTGACCAATTCTTGAAGTTTTCTTTTGCTTGTTGAAGTTCTTCCGAATACTCCATATACAAGCGATTAATCAAATGATTGTGAAATAGATTGAAGGTGAAAACACGTAAATCGTTTGCGATAGTAGTTAACTTTTCTCCAAATATTTTCTGACCATAATAGGTCCAAATCACCTGCAAGCCCATAGGGTCTACAGATGATTCTTGTGTAATATCAGGGTCGGGTAGGGTAAAGAAGGTTTTCAAAACAGTGATGGTTAATTTGAATGCTCCAACTTTTATTCCTCTATTATTGCTTTGATTTTTAAGTATCAATTAAAGAAGAAGAGACGGCATCTTATATTTTGGGTGAGTATTTTTAAATGTTTAAATGGATATTGATTGCTTGATCTGTTTTTTAGTAACGGTTTTCCTCTTAGTCTTCCTTTTACTTATTGCTTTTTTAGAAGGTTTATTGCTTTCCAAAACTGCTGTGGAATCTATTTCTTTCCAGAAATCAACATCCAATGAATAGCGCACTCCAAGCCCATTTTTGAGCATTTGACGCGAAAGTTCAACACCATCCCACCATGAATATGATACATATTTCTCTTGCGCTTCTTTTAATTTGGGACCAAAGGTTGACGAATATGTCCCTGTTGTAACAAATAAGCCTGTTAGATGAGAATAGCTATTCTTCTTAATTAAACCATTTAGTGCTCCAATAAATTTATCTGCATTTTCTCTTCCTACAGTTTTTTCAAAGCGCTTTACTTGAACATATATCGCCTCCTCTTTATTAGCTTGGATTTTTTTGGTTCCAATAACATCTATTCCTTGATCTCCTGTTTTTCTTGTAACTGTAAAATTAAAATCGGGATAAATAAATTGTAACAGCTTTGAAACCAGTTGCTCAAGTTTAAAAGGGTTGATTTTTTTTAGGTTGTTTAATTTATATTCAATTGCTTCTTCATAGGCTCTGTTAGACCAATGCCAAAGATCATTTTGTTCTGGTTTTGCATATTTTGCTTCATCTGACTTTAAGATGTACTTTTTATCAGAAAGCTGACATATACACTTTTTCCATTCCGATGTATCGACTGCTTCTTTAAAACTTTCTTTGCGAAAGCGACCTTTTGAAGAATGCCTTTTATCATCCTCTCCAAGTTTCATTTTTAGACGATGAATTATACCAGCAGTTATTTCCAGTTCTGAGAGTGGTTTATTAGCGTCGTTCAACTTAACTACAGCTGCATCCACTATGCTTTGTAAATAGTTAGATTCCATCATATTTCTTCATTACCAAACAAGCCACCATCAATTTGAGGTTTCTTCTTGGTTGTTGACTTCTTTTCTTTGCCTTTGCTGCCCATGAGTAGGCGGACTTCGGGCGGTACGGATTGACCTTTTTCTGTGTAGAATTTTTCTACATCGGCAATTTTGTGTAGGCCTTGCTTTATTTCTTCTTCGTAGCGCTCGTGGTTGAGTAGTAATAAACGTTTTAGAACTTCTTTGCGGGCCTCTGGGTGAATGGTATAACGTACGCGATCGTTTTCTGGTAGATAATCTACTTCGTAAAAATCGTGGCGTAAGGCAATAGCCTTGCCCCATTTCTCGGTATCTTCATGCCAGCCGTATGCTTCTAATACGGCCTCATCCATTTCTACATGCAATTGGCGCAGTTTTAAAATACCTTGAATTGCTTCTTCGAACGAAATAGTATCAGGAGCCTTTTCTAAGTGCTTTCTTAATCCAATTACCTGCTTGTCTTTATCATTTATAATGTTTTGATTAATACCGTTACTATGAAACAAATTATAAGTTTTTGTTAAACCAAACAATAATCTTTGCATGAATTGTCTGCGGTATTCATGATATAATTCACCATGAATACCTGCATTGATGTTCATTTCAATATTTGTACAATCGGGAAAAGGAAAATGATTTATAATATCAGAAGGGGCATAAATTAAATCAGACTTTAATGTTGTACCATATTTCCATGCCCATGCTGAATGAATATTTGATTGAAGAATAATAAAATTAAACCAATCATGGAAAGTGAAAACAGTCAAATTTGCACTAAATACTTGGCGAGATGATACTTTAACAAATGCTAAAGTCTTACTAGTACGAGCTGTAACAATTACAGAATCTAATTTTTCTATCGATTTATATAAATTAACCGCTTTTTCTGCAAATTGCCACCAGTTTTCACGATAAGTTTTCCTATTAACTTTATCTCTTTCCGGCTTAACTTTTTCCTTTACTAAATTAAAACAATCATGAAATTCTGCTGCCTGATTTTCTTTCAAATCCTTAAAATCAATTACGAATCTTTTCGCTGTTTGATCCAAAGTATTATTCAAATCATCACCATTCATAAATGGTTTTATAATTAGTGAATTTTTTTTCTCGATTAAGTATTGGTTTGCTAAATCTTTGTTTAAAATAAAACCTTCACCACTTAAAACTGAACCGCAAAATGCAATTGACAGATTTCGATTTAGTGTAGATGGTCTTTCTTCATAGACTTCTTCAAATAAGTCAGAAATAAATTGAACCTTCCTATTGTTTAAAACTCTATCATTTTGCCATTTTCCCTTAAATAATGAGTAAAGCGTGACTTTTACATTTGCTTTACCAGGCCAAGAAATTGAATCAGCAACAAATATTATATCTGCTCCGCTTTTTGTCAAATATTCAAGCCCCCCTCTTCTTGAATCTCCTTGAGAAATTGTATTAGTAGTAATAATTGAATGAAATGAATTATGTTTTTGGATTCTATATATTCTCCTCACAAAATACACAACAAAGTCAAGCCCTCCCTCCGCTGGTCTATGAATATACTTAACAATATTTAAATAACTATCCCCAAAATTTCCTGAAATCCTTTTCCCACCTAAGTAGGGTGGATTACCCAAAATACAATCAAATCCACCCTTTTCAAATACTGAAGGAAACTCCAAAAACCAATGAAAAAAGCGTTTCTCAAATGCAATGGCCTTTGAAGTGCCTCTATCTTGAATCTGGCTACCCTGACTTAAATACGTATGGTATTGGCTATGTGTGGTGAGTTTATCACGATTGGCGATTGTTTTCGGAATAAAAAATTGAGCAATTTGCAAGTCAGCTAAATCTCTCAAACGATTCATACGTGAATCACTCTTCAGTTTAGAATAAGCACGCTCCTTAGTAGCAATTTCTTCAGGTGTATTTTCGGGTAATTGGGCAAACTGGGTAAATAAACTTTGAATATTTTTCAATCCATCGTCAACACTCGTCATTTCAAAAGCACCCAATTGGCCTTTGTTTTTGAGCTCTGCTTCGTTTTGTTTCCTAAAGGCACTTGCCATGTCTTTATCATCACCAGGTAGTGTTTTAAAGGCTTCGGTAGCTATACCTCGGTTTAATTCTTCAGCATGGGCTAGGCCAACAATAGCATCCCCACATTTAATGCGATGATCTAAGAAATTGAGTGGTTGTCCGGGCTCATGTGCTTCGAGCCAGAGGGCTACTTTACATAGCTCCACTGCCAATGGATTCTTATCTACCCCATATATGCAATGTTTAATGGCATCGCGCACAGCATGTCGTAAATAACTAGGGCTTGGTTGTTCTACATTACTTCGCGCATCGCTACTTTCTTGTAAAATAGCTAATTCAATTCCTATACGACGGGCGGCACTGAGCAAAATATGGCCACTCCCACAGGCAACATCACACACAGTGAGTGTTAGCAAACTGTTGTGTCCAATTAGAAATTGGCGTGTTAATACATGTTGATTTTTCCACCACTGAGTGATTTCGGATGTTTGAGCAAATTCAATAACTTTTTGCGTTATTGCCTTGTTGCTTATTTTGTCCTTGAAAGTTGGCCATTCTAATGCAGCTAATTCTTTTGCTTCTTTTAATTTATCTTCAATTAAATAATCGAGTGAATGCTTTATAAGCGGCTTTACTAATTCTTCAGGCGTGTAATGTGATCCTGAAGAAGAACGCGCATCCCCCGCTTTGAATCGGAATTCAGGTTGTCCATTAATGCTTTCAAAAACTGGCGCATATTCGAGCAAGCCTTCATATACAGAACCGAATTCCTCCACATCCAAATCGGCATAATTGACTCGAACACGTTGCTTTTGTTCATTTTCGAAGGTGACCAAATAGCGTAAGACCAAAAGCAGGTTTTCATTGTCTAATTGCTGCACATGAAAGGGACCAATAGCATTCATTGAAAACAAGCCAGAACCCAAAGGAGCAATACTCAGCTTTTCGCCGTATTTGCCGGCTTCAAAAAGGGCAAATGTGCTCAATAAGCTTTTCCACAAATCCGATTTACGTCCATCCACATAAATACTTTGCTCAGCCAGTTTACAAAGGCGCTGCAATGAATAGTATTTAAAATAAATGCCCTGGTGTTGTTGTTGCTTATCGTCTAACTGACTTGGGAAAATGAGTTTACGTTCTTCAATCACCATCAAAAACAACATGCGATAGACTAAACGCAGTGTATAGAGGTAATAATCTTCCGCTTTCATTTCTCCCTTTTGCACTTGCTCCCTCAAATCGGTATTGGCTGGATGCTGAAGGATGCCATTGGCCAATTTCTTAATTGAAAGTTCCACCGCTTGGCTCAATGCCCCGCGTATCCGAGATCCACTAGCAAGTGCTTCTTGATGATAGTATTCGATAATGCTTTCGGCTCCTGCATCAAGGCGGGCGGGCATTCGGCTCGCATGTAATAAGCGATAAAGAAGTGCAAACTCTGCATAGAGTTCTTCTTCCATCATGCGCTGCAAATCAAACTCAAGGTAACTCAAGCGAGAAAGTCGAGTCGCATCGCGCAACAGTCGTAAAAACTGACCATTGCTTGTTAATGCATACAAATGCTCACTGTTGTTCAGGTACTCTTGAACAAGGGCATGCGGCGAAAGTCGAGCACCTCCATCAGACCTTTTGTCAAGACTTTGATTAATACCAACAATATGTACCGGAAAACTCTCACGGCGGTTATCTCGGTGACTTATGGCGTAGCTCTTTTCGTTTATGATTTCTGCACGCGCTCCTTCCAATTCATACCCCAGCTCCCGAAAAAATGGAAGCATCCATGCATTGCGCGTTTCAGTTGTACCCGATTGGTCATCACTAAGGCGCTCACGGCGCATATTAAAGGCTTTCCAATGCGCCTGCAAAGAAGCCCAAGCCATACCAATTTCATCGCGTATAGCTGAATTGCGCTCTAAGCCAAAGTCGCCAGGTTGCTGAAATCGTATATCCTCTTGACGTATTTTTTGAAGAATATCGCTGCTGAGAATATTGCCTTGTATGGTAATGGAAGAGAAGCTCATTGTAATGTGATGTTTGACCTTTCTACAAATTGAAAAAACTGCAATTGTTCATTTGTAATAGGTAATCTTGATTTTTCTTTTCGATAAGTGGTAATTCAAATTCTCGCAACAGTGTTGAGATAATTTTCAATCCTCTTTTTTTATGAATACTAAAGGTCCTAAACAGCATCTGGAACAGGCATCAGAATGTACACTCCCATGACATCGGGAGGCAAAACAGGTGTTGCTTTTTCATAACGACGTCCACCAACAAGGTCTTTAAATCGACCATGTGCCTCCACCAATTTTTCTGCTCTTTCTGATGCCACTGCACTGAATTGATCTTTGAGCTGATGAAAGAGCTTAAGTTCTCGATCTAAATCGGCTATTTGTCGTTCACTTGGCAATTGCACTTTGCTGTTCGCTTTTAGCATAAGCTGTTTACAGCGATCAAAAGAAAGTACTTCCATATCGCTTCCCAATCCTGAATAACCCCATAGGTACATTTCTTCTGAAATCACTTCTCGGGTAGAAGCAATTTCTTTAATCACATTGCGTACTCTAAACATCACTAACGTTGTGCGAACTGAAACAGCATTGCTTTGAATTTCAGCCATACGGGCTACTGGAGGAAAATTGGGATGTCCATCAAAAGCCAATGCAAGCATAAAATGGCAGAGCTGCTCAACAAATAAGTGATTACGTCCTATGTATCGAAAACCTCTTGGAGTAGGCGATTCAAAACTAATGAGCACTTCGTTTTTGTCACTTAATTGCGCCTTAAGATGTGGCGGTAAATTGGAAGTAACTATCCGAAATCCTCCATTTACTTCAATACATTCTGCTTTTAGAAATTCTAGCGAATTAATTACAAAATGCGCAACAGATTCTAAATCACCAATTGCCTCATCTACTTCTTTTAAATCTGCTTCGATTGCTTCGGGCTTGATGCTTTCATGGGCAAAAATAGAGCGCAGATTTTCACCTTTTTTTCTTGCTAATTCTAATTCATTACGAACAGTTTCTTCTGCAAAAAGGCGCAATTGCTCCCCATCTTTATCGGTCTGCTCAAATAAGAGTTTACGTGCCGCCTGAGTCATTAAGTTTTCGGTATCCTCACCAATGGAGATGGTTACTCCAGTTGATTTATGTATGTCGCGTACTTTTTTAATCAGCACCTCCATTACAAATTCATCCATGAGGTTGTTATCGCCATATAACATATATGCTTTCACAATTGGAGCCGTTTGTCCGAATCGATCTACACGTCCTTCGCGTTGTTCAATTCGGTTGGGATTCCATGGCAAATCATAATGTAAAACAGCATTAAAATAACCTTGTAAGTTAATCCCCTCACTGAGGCAATCGGTGGCAACTAATACACGCTTTTCATGTTGACCAATAGCATCAATTTTTTCACGACGTTGTTCATCTGCCATTTCAGATGTAACAGCTTCAACATGGATATTTTTAGGCAATTCTGCTTTTAGAAATGCCTCCACATAGCGCGCAGTAGAAATGTATTTACAGAAAATAATGGGGTTGAAATCCACTTTCATCCATTCTCGAATCAGTTTAAGGGCCGAATGAACTTTCTGGTCAGCTTTACTATTTGCAAGAGCTCTTGCTTCGTTTTGCAATGCAATTATTTCTTCCGATTCTTTTCCTTCCAACGGAAGTGCATCCATCAACTCACTGCGTCCCGAATCTTCAATGTATTCCATTGGATCGAAAAGCACATCACGTGGTGCCGGAATGCTTTCTTCAAGCTCTTCTGCCATGAGTTTCATGTTCCGGTTTTCGAGCATGTGAATGGCCATAGCTGGGCTCGACATTACTCCTTTAATTAAAGCAATGGCTGCCCAAGAGCGCAATAATTGGGTTTGCTTATTATCACTTTGTTGATTTGAAATGCCTCGTGCAAAACGCAAAACATTTTGAAAAAACATTTGATATTCAGGCGAAAGTTGATACCCAATTTCTTTGTTCTCTCGTTCTGGAAAACTGGTGGTTTCTTTTAACCATCGTTTGATGTTTTCCCGTTTACGTTGAATAAAGTAGTCGGCTAGTTTACGACGTTCTGCCGCTTCCATTCGATCGAGCTGCAACTCCTTAAACTCCTTTTTTAGTAATCCCAAAAGTGAAAGAAACTCTCCGTCTTTTCCACTATGTGGAGTAGCGGTTAGTAGCAATAAATGACGCTCGGTGTTTAAAGCTAAATCGTGCAATAAACTATAACGTAACTGCTGGTTTTTGGAACTTGCATTCTCTGGCAAAGTGCAGGTATGTGCTTCGTCAACAATCACAAATTCGGGACAATCGTTTAAGAAAATCCCTCGGCGTTTGTCGGTTTTTACGTAATCAATAGAAACAACTTGATAGGGTAAATGATGAAATACAGAACGGTCGTCGGGCAATTGGCGATCGAGTCTTGCTGCGGTACTAGAACGCACTATTTCAGCATCAATATCGAGCTTGTCTTTTAGTTCTTGTGCCCATTGTTCGCATAAATGCGGTGGACAGATTACTGCAAACCGTCGAACATCACCACGTTCCATCAATTCCTTCAATATGATGAGGGCTTCTATGGTTTTACCAATACCAACATCATCGGCTACAAGCAAGCGGGTGACCTTTTGCTTTAGCGCCATAACCAATGGTACAAGCTGATAGGAACGCGGTCGAAACGAAAGTTTCCCCATGCAACGAAAAGGTCCAGAAGCATTTCGAAACGAAAGCCGAGATGCATCATAGAGCAAACGTGCTGTAGTAAATGCCCCAAGTTGATTCGGTTGAGGATCACTAAAATGCGCTTCTTTTATTTCTTCACCAGGAATCTGTAAAGGGAGATAAATGGCGGTGGTTTCTTCTTCAGATCCACCGAGGGGCTTTATCATCATTAATTCAGGATCGCCCGAGGGCAAAACCATCCAATCGCGCGAACGGTAAGTAATTAGGTTACCGGGTTTGTTTAAGGATTTTGCGTTCATGGTTAAATTACTTTTCTAAAAACATCTTTCCTTCTTTTCACAAGGTCTTCAAGCGGTTCGCTGTGATGCCAAACGATAACATCATATCCTTTTGCATAAAGCAAATCTCGCTGGTGCTCATCCTTTTTTATAACTGATTGCGTGTCATGAACTGAACCGTCACAAAATATGAGAACAGGACCATGCGATAAATCATAGACAAAATCTGCATTGATATAAAAGTCTTTCAGATTAACCTGAGCTCTATCGGGTAAAGCCATTCCGTTTTCGTAAAGAAACTTAAGAAATGGACGTTCAGTGGCCGATGATTTATCGTAGCGTTCCATTAAGCCTTGAAAATGGGCTTCTCTATCGTTATTTCCTTGCGAGGCTTCTACATCACAATCAATTAAGAACTCTAATGCTTGTTGAATACTTCTGCGATCGAGTTGATCATGAAAACGTTGATTATAGTAAGAAAGCAAATCTAAATAAGAGGCTTTCTCTGTGCGTTTTCCCAGCTCGGTTTCTTCTCGTGTTTCTAAATCAAAGTGCATGGATTTGTATGCTTCCTTAAAGACTTCATTGAGCTTTAGCGGATCATTGATAAGTTGCGACAATATACCCAGACTTCCTTGAGCTGACTCGTAAATAAGCAGATTGGGACTTTCAGGTTTTCCCAAAACAGAAACAGAAATCTCACTTTCTTCTACTTGAAAAAGCCGTTCAATACCACGTTTCAAAGCAAAACTTAAACTAATCACTTGATCACCACTGATGCCCAAATTATCCATTGGTTGGAGGTATAAAGAATCGGCGGTTTCGGTGGCAAAAATCTTTACACGTTGTTCTCGCTTTGCTACATCCTCTTCTTTTAAATCCTCTAAACTGAGCCATTTCCCCGTCACTGGATCAAACGAAAAGCCTGGAGCAGTTGATTTTCTCCATTGTTTATTAAGCCCAATAAGTTGTGTTGAAGGGCCAAAAATCAAATTCAACATGGGCTGGCCATTTCTGCGAATAACCGTTTGTCGCGTATGCTCGATTCCTGAAGGATAATTGAAAAAATAATCAATATCGTACCCTTGAGAGACACGATCTTCTTCTTGACATGAAATACGTTCTTGTGGATTGGCCTCAGCTTCGCTGATTTCAATTACCATCCCATGCATTTCGAAATTCTTCCCAGTAAATTCAGTGTTGGTAATTGGATCATTATTCGCTCGGAGTGCTTCATCATCCAAAAAGGCATAACCTGTTTCTTTTGAAACTTTTAGTTGTCGATGCAAAGAATCGCCCTGCGCTACAATCATTCTTACCATGCGGTGTTTTGTACCGTTATGATAGACCAAATTGTTTGGACCAAATTCACGTAAGGCCACAAAACGTGGTCTCGAAACATAGCTTCCAGAACCATTGAATTTGTAACCCAAATAAGCTCGCGCTGGGAGTCTAGTAAAATTATATCCTGGGATTAACCCTTCAGAAGCTAAATAGCGGAAAATGTAAAATTCCGACAAGCTATCTAATCCACTTTTCTGTTCATTACGAAGTAAATCGCGTTGATTCATCCCTATACTATGCCGGCGTTTTGCATCACGAGAAGCTTCGGAATCAGACTTTACAGTTGGATCATCCATCACAATCCGAGCATTGGCAATCATGCGTTCAGCCGATTGGTAAAGTTTTCGCCAACGTACAAAAGCGGCATCGAATGTTGAGGGAAATGCTTTTATATTTTTCAATATCCATTCATCTGAATACCACCATGACTTTTGAAGACCCGGCATGAGTTCCTTGATGTAATGGTGAAATTCGATTGCCCAGTCTTGATCATGCATTCTTAGATTTTCCACAATTTGGCTCTGGATGTTAGGCCTTACTGGTAAATCTGCTGCTTTGTCCAAATCAAGAATATCGGCCACCGATTTTTTCAATTCTGAAATCTCAAGCTTCATGAGAAGAAATGCGTTCAAGTGAGAACGAATTAATTCTTCATTATGCAAATCCAATCGTGGAGGAGTTACCGAACCCGCCACCATGGTATGTGAAGCCCTAAAATAATTTTGGTCGTGTGGAGATAAGGCAGAGCAGTATGTAAATACGAGAGCCGTTTGGCCGCTCCGCCCTGCCCTTCCACTTCGCTGAGCATAGTTAGCTGGATTAGGAGGAACATTGCGCATATGCACAATATTGAGGTTTGCAATGTCAATTCCCAATTCCATGGTAGGTGAACAAAACAAGGCAGAAATATCGCCTGCACGGAAAGCATTTTCGCGCTCTATCCGTTGCTCTGAATCTAACTGTCCAGTATGCTCTCGCCCAATAAATTCTTTCCGATAATGGGTAAAGTCCTTTTGATATAAGCGTTGATAAAACAGATTGGGCTTAAGATTAAATTCTCTAAATGCATTGATACGAGTAAGGTCAACTGGTATAGAATTTTTATCACCCGGTTTCCAAACCAAGCATTCACTTCTTAGCAAGTATCCATTTACCGATAGCCCTTGTGTTTTATCCCCCTTAATGCCGCTGTTACGAGATAAGAAACCAGTTTTTGTTAGCGTCTCACAAAGATTCTCAAGAATAGTTCTTAGTGTATCTCTGTCGGGTGTATCATTTACAATATCCTGATAAAGTCGTTTCACATATTTCCCTAAACCAGATTGAGGACCAACGCTACCAGTATATAAACCACGAGGTGTTTTGCCTGGATTTACAACAGTTAAATATTTAGGAATATCTAGTTTTTCACGTGTATCGAGCGACCACAGTTTATTTGGATCAAGCAAATTCTGCATCTGACTCTCAATTTCTCCACGTGCTTCTAAAAGCATTCGATGGTTAATGGAGAAATTAGTACGGAAATAATTCAATACTTGAGTAAGAGAAACTTCTCTTTCCTCATCAGTCATTCTATCGAATGGTGGAATATCCTTGAATTTATCTGGCATTGCAGCGAGTCGTTTCAGCTCGCTATATTCAATTTTCAATAAACCCGTTTGCTCCAAATTAGGCAAGGTGTAACGCCAGCTCCTATTAAGATCTTGAAAGATGCGATAGAGCAAATAGTTTTTTATAGCATCTACATTGTGCTGTTGTAAAAAGTCGGGATCTTCAGATGCCTTATCGTCTTTAATATAATCCCGTTCATTTAATTTAAGTGTTTCAAAAACTCTTTCAGCTACAGTGTGAACAAGCAAGCCTTCGGGATTATTTTGGGCTGCATGAAAAAGCGCACTTCGTAAACGAATGGTCGCCATATAATCGTTAAAATGCCCTGTTTGTAAAGATGCATCTTGCCGATTATCGGTAAACGACATAATTTTCTGATCCTTTGCATCCTCATTTTGAGCATCCAATTCATTTATCAGAGCAAATGAAAGAATCGTAGTTGCAGAACTTCTTCCTTCACTTCCCAAACGCATTAATTTGGTGTTTTCCGAGGTCCTTGAATCTTCGTATATAACTCCTGCCGAAGGATCTATCCGCAAATTGGCAGAAATATAAAAGCCTGTTAGAGGGTAAATAGGTTCTTCGGAATAATTACCTGCCGAATTGTAATAAACTCTACGAGGCATTTGCCAATGATAGAATTCAAGTAACTGAGAACCCGTTTTGTTTAACCATGAATCTGGCACCATAGCTAAATAATCATCTTGCCAAAATGCTTCTCCTTCATCAGGCACGATGTATCCAAACTTAAAATCCTCTTCCGTAAGGGATTTCGATTTACCCTCTTTTTGCGTTAGGGTTTGAAAAGAAGTATCCGGATTCCGAGGCTTTAGTTGTTTATTAACTGTATCTAATTCAACGCAAATAAAGTCATACCCCGAAATACGGCTAAATAGAACTGGATATAGGTTGAGTTCACCTTCTTCCGTCTTTATATAACGACCGGGCTTAATACTAATTCTACGTTGATCGCGAGCGTGTAAAGTAACTTGAGCTATACTCGTTTGAGAAATGAACTGATGAAATCTAAACGGTAAATAAGATATTCGTTGAACTCTATTCTCCGTTTTGTTATTGAGCAATTCCGCCCATTTCAGACAATCTTCAAGTACCTTTTTACAAGCATCTTCCGAAAGCTCAATTGTTGTACTTAAACTTTTGGCTATATCTCCAATACTTTGTGGTATCCCTCGCTCTAATTGGCCATTATTATCTTTCAAGGCTATTGTTAGCTCTAACCAATTCGTTAGTGGGTGCGAAATAAACGAAGTCTCATCTTCTTCAAAAGAAATTCCTGCTTCACAAGACTTCCTCAGTGCAATTACATTTGGAGAAATTCCAACTGTACAAGGTTCTAAATATTCCAACACCACATCTTCGGCGCTCATTTGAGTACCGAAAATCATATTACCAACTCCTGCAACTGTTTGTCTTTTCTCTATAGGCGTTCCACCACTAGTCATGGTTGCAGAGGTCCCTATAAATGTAAGTTCTTGATTAACCCATCCTCGAATTCTTCTCACCAACATGGAAACATCGGCACCTTGCCTACCACGGTATGTATGCAATTCGTCGAATACTAAATATTTAAGATGTTCTTTTATTGATGAACGTAGCCAATTTTCAGATGCACGAGTCATCATAAGCTCAAGCATCATATAATTAGTTAGAATAATATCAGGCTGTGATGATTCTACAGTACCTTTTTCAAGGGAGCCTTCTTGTCCAGTATATTTAGAAAAGCTAATTGGGAATTTAACTCCTGTAATAGATTCTAGTTGAGCAAGCTCATCCTCAAGATCTGTAGGGTTCTTTGCTCCAGGTCTTCCATTGAGAAAACTCTTTACATAATTGATTGCATATTTTCGAATCTCTTCTTCTTGAGAATTGATGAGTGCATTCATCGGATAAACGAGAATGGCCTTTACACCTTTTTCTTTTTTGGGTAGTTGAAGTATGTGATTAAAAATAGTAGCCAAAAAAGTGAGTGATTTCCCCGAACCTGTTCCAGATGTCACAATGAAGCTTCTTTTCTGGATACCTAATTCAAGCGCTTCTACTTGGTGGCGAAACAAGGTATAATTTCCCAATGCTTTGGGGATATCCTGATGAAACTTGCCTTCAGCAACAAGAGCATCCATCCCTTTTAATTTTTGGAAAGATGGATTGAATTGAATTAATGGTTCTGGTAAAAAACCTCCATTGGTCAGTGCTAACTCAACTTCAGAAGCAAGCCTTTTATCATTGATAGAAAGAAAAGAACTCAAATAGGAACGATATTCTCTAATTACCTTTTCGTGTGTTTTAAATGCGTCCATGTAATCAGAACTTAAAATTTTATTTGAATTTCAGGCAATATAGTTAAGCCTAGTGACTTAACAAGTCACTTTAAAACGATATTAAATTTAGTAGTTCTTAATTATTAGGTAGTGATTTGTTAATTTGATATCATAACTTCAACTAAACTAGTTTGGAGTAGTATATTTACTAACTTTTCACTACGGTTGTATCGCAGATAAAGGTCTTTTGTATCATTGAAGAATTATCCCAGATACAAACTTTATTTTACCTATTTCGCATTCGATAGAAACATCCGTTCATTTATTTATAGTGCCAACTGGTTAGAGCGATTAAATAGAGATTACAAACATTTTTTAAGATTGAAAGGTGCATTACCAAATGTAGATGCTGCGTTACTCTTAATAGCTCAAGTTGCTATAACGAATAAGGCATACGATCCTATAATTCCCAAACTATATGCTGACAAAAAACAACTTCGATTTGACGGATAAATAATTAACCATTTTACCAAACTAAAATGGATATCCGGTACAAAATTATAGACACTAACTTAGAAAAACCATAAGGCATTTATAATGTAAAAGTAAAACAAAACTGCATTTACTATTATTATTATTGTAATGTTCATTATTCTAGAAATTTTGAAATTCCATAAAAAATGCTAGCACTGAAACACACAAGCAAAACTACTAGACCTAAACAGCCACTATTTTTCTTTTTATTTTGATTTTGCAAATGCTTTAAGAAACCCTGCATTTGGTCATTCATCTCTTGACTTATTACAGCTGGCTTTGCCTTTAACTCACCTTTCTCATACTTTATTATTGTTTGTTTGAATTCTTCCCAATCTTTAACTCTAGGTGCTGCAGCAAGATAATTTCCTGGACCCATCATTTGTACATAACCTTCGCTGTCTTTTCCAATTTGAGCATCAAATTCGGGTTCCCACCAAACTGCAAATTGTTGATTAGCATTAGTGTACATGAATGGGAACGAAAGTTTTGTCTTCTTGTTACAACTTGGGCAAGTGGTAACATTAATCTTATCTGACATCACAAGCTCTCTATTCTCTGGATACTCACCCCAAATTGTCCGATACAATATAAAATCAAAATTACTGCCACAGGAAGGGCAGGTGATTTTAGCTTCTAATCTCTTGCTCATAGTTTAAATATTTATGTGATTTGTAAACTCTTCGTGTTGACCATAATTATTAAAGTCTACTAAATAATCAACCTGATGCGGAAACTTAATAATTAATGTTTGTTCATCTGTCTTTAATCTAGACTTAGCTAGATGTAAAAAACGAAGTTCATTATCTTCAATCTTTGTGTCAGCTAGAATAATCTTTAAAAGAACCTCAATTAATAACAATTCTTGATGTTCATTTAAATCATTTGATGTAATTTCTTGAAGGAATTGATTAACTGCATTTCTGCCGTTCAGCTTTATATCATCAATGTTTTTTTGTAATGGAGCATCAAGTTCGTAGCCCATAAAATAAATTTCATTGGATACGATATTTTTGATTTCGGCAATTTCTTCATCTGCAATATTGCCATCGCAAGCCATCGCAATTACAGCTGACTTAAAAAGGAAATCTTTAAATTCTGAATTTCTCATATTATTTATTTTAAAATCCAAATCCAATTCTCGTTGTTGCTTCTTTTTCTGCACCCCTTGGCAGTATATTCAGAAGTCCACTATTGATTTCAGCAAGGCGTTCCCAATTCCTGCTTTCAATTGCAAATACTCCAGCATCAACCAAACTTTTTGCTTGGGGTTGGTCGTTCATTCTGGTTTGATTGTCTCTGCACCACTTAAAAATACCTACTAAAAACTCAGGCGTTCTCCAACGAATACGGGAAATAATGCTATATAATTCGTCTGATTTTTCTTGAATTTTCAATGGGCTGTTTGTGGCAAAAAATGCACTTTCTTGGGAAACAATGTCATTAAACGTTTTACGCTCGTGGTCATTACCATTTTCGTCTAACATTTTTTCGCACTCATCTTTTGTTTCAAAGTAATGAGCTTTAACTTGCTGTATTCTCTTATTCTTGGTTGCACTATCAATTTCTTGTGCAATTTTTCTTTTCTTATCTTCTAATTGGTAACGTTTGTCTGTAACGTCATCGCTTGTCAATCCTTCTGTTTCCTCACTTACAGTTTCCATTTCCTTTTTTAATTTGCTCAAAGCACTGGCTGTTTCAAAATCCTCTTTTTCAGTTGCTTCCTCAATTTCTAAGTCTAATTTTTCGGATAAATCTTCAACTTGTTCTTTTAAGTAATCAATATCAGTATTTCTTTGTTTTGGGTTAAAAAGTTGTTTAAACTCTTGGTCTGCCATATTTAAGTAGGCAGATATATTTACATCCCTCGATTCAGTTATTGAAATAGTAATTTCTAAATCAGAACCTTTTGAAATGTCTCTTTTAATCATTTTACCATCGATTCTTAAGAACGCAATAGGCTTGTTTGACTCTGGAATTGATAAATGCGAACCTTCTACAACATTAATAATTAAACTGTCATCAGCATTACCTTTAATCAATCCTTTATTAAGCGGAAACGTAAACTGTTTTCTTAACGGTAAAACTGAATTTTTCTGAAATACGAGAACAAGTCGTGTCTTACCTGGATTATCATAATCATCTACTTCCAAACAAATATCTTCTGGAATTGGCTGCCCACTAATCCCAAAACCGCTATTAATACCTATTGGCTCAATGTCTGTTTCAATGATATTATTTTGGTTATCGTAAACGATAAAAGAAAAGAAATTGAAAGCTCCATCAACCAAAGGCAAATCTTCACTTATTCTCTCTGTCAGCTTCTTAAGTCCACTGTCAAAACCTCCATCTTGCCTTGTTATTCTATATGATAGCCCATCCGTTTTGCCTGTAATTCTTGCTGAAAAGAGTTCGTCTTTTTCTTTTGATGCTTTGTTATATGATGTTTTAATTGAAATTGATGTTTGCTTTTTCTCAGTAGATTTCTCCAATTCTTTCGGTTTGGTTGCTGCATAATAAGCAGCGCCAATAGCAACAGCAGTAGTCGGGTCAATTTCACAGTTTACTGGTATTTGTAAAACTTCTTCAACTCGAAACCGAACATAAGGAATGTAAGTAGAACCTCCAACCATTAAATTAAATTGCAAATCAGATGGTTTTAACGAATTTCTGGTCAGAATTTTTTTAATCATATCAATTGTTCCATCAATGTTTGATTTGATTAAATCATTAAACTCTGATCGAGTAATTGTAATTTCCATATCTACTTCGTTGCCATTCTCATCTTCAAAACCATCAACAACAATTTCGGCAGAAGTTTTTGCGGATAAAGTGATTTTAGCTTCTTCGGCTCTGCGAAGTAAAACATAATATTTTGCATTGAATTTTCCCGAAGCACTTTTCATTTCATCTTCCAAATTGTCAAAGTTGTATTCTTCACAGATTTTTGGAATCAAAAATTTTTCTACAATCATTTGGTCAAAGTCAGCACCGCCTAAGAAGTTATCTCCTTCGTGATCCAAAACCTTCATTTCTCCATCTTTGATTTGAATAAGAGCCACATCAAAAGTTCCACCTCCTAAATCGTATACCAGCCATTGCCCATCTTTCAATTCCCTTTCTTTTTTCATATTGGCATAGGCCAAACTTGCGGCAATTGGTTCTTGTAATAAAACAACCTGTTTGAATCCCGCTTGTATTCCTGCTTCTTTTGTAGCGTTTGATTGTATCGTGTCAAAAGATGCCGGAATTGTTACCACTACAGCATCCAAAATGTCACCTGTGTTTACAAAGGTTTTCAGTTCTTTTAAAACTTGTGCTGATAATTCAATCGGTGTTTTAGATTCATTAATTGATTTTATCTTGAAACTTTCAGCCGTTCCCATTTTCCGTTTGAAAACGCCAACAACACTTTTAGGATCTTTTTCTAAAAACTCTTTCGCTTTGTTACCAACAATAATTTTATCTTTTTTATATGAAACCACTGAGGGTAAAGTGTTTCTGCCATAATCTTGTGGATTTGAAAAAATGATGACCTCACCTTTAATAAATTTAGCTATGGCACTATTTGTAGTTCCTAAATCAATGCCGAAGTTTATTGTATTTTCCATTTGTAAAATATATTTTATGGGTTTATAGATTGAACAATTACAACCGCAGGTTGTACAATTACTTTCAACACTTTATCGCTGTCCTTATAGGAATAGTAAACGATTGGTTTGATTACTTCAACGATTTTAAGATTTTCAACACTTGTGCCTGAAATCGTTGCTTCACAGTCTGTTCTTGTATCTGTATAATTTTCGCCTAATGGATTATGATAGGTCAAACCAATTGTAGAAGAACCTTTAAAAAATTCTTCTTCCATAATTCCTTTCATTTTGTTTATATTCCTTTGAATAGAATTTTCTTCTTTCAAATTATAAGCTTTTTTCTCTATTTCAAATATCTGATTGATGAAATCAAGATAAGCTTGGGGGACTTTAACGGTAACTTTTTTTATGTCTTGCATTTGTATTTTTATTATTTGTTGAAAAAAGTTGATTGGTCAATAGAGGATGAAGAAGCGTTTCCACCTACTATAGTGTAAAGTGTTATTGATGCATTTGTATAACCTCTGTCGCTGTCTTCAAAATATTCTGTACCGTCAAATTCTGAAAAATGAACATCCGACTCAAAATTTCCAGTTGTTCCGCAACTGTTCAATATATTAGGGTTCCAATCGTTACCATAGAATACTCTTATTTTGTATGATCCTTGTGCAATATTTGACATGGTGAAACTTGAGTTTTTGCGAACATATTCATTTCTAATAGTTCTGCCTTCATCAACACTATACAAACATACAATAGCATCTGAATTCCCACCATTGTCAATTGTAAGCGTTGCGTTTCCGCTATATATGCCTTTCCCGAAACAGCTATTAAGTGGGGAAGCACCGTCTTTTAGTTGATTCCCTTTATATTCGCTTTCCACTGGGGGCGAATATTCTTCAACTGGTGTCGTATTTGTAGTTGGTGAATTATATGAATTATCGTTTGAATAATTACTCGAACTTGTTGAAGGACTTGAGTAATTATCGTTGTTAGATGATTTGGATTTATTTGAATTAGAAATTGCAACAATTATTCCTATTACTACAGCAATAACAATCAACCATAGAAAACCTGAATTATTATCAGAGCTTGAACTCGTTGTCGTTCTTGATGTTGTAGTCGTTCTGTGCTGGGTAGGGGGGGGGACAGTTCTTTGCTTTACCAAATTAGCTTTGTCAATTTTAATTTTTAATTCTGTAAGTTGCTTTTGAGCATCTAAAAGATTTTCTTTTGTTTCAGATTTCAAACCTGTTATGCTATTAGCTTTATTGATAAGTTCTATAGAAACGTCAATATTTGAATACGAATTCCAAACACTTACTGACATTGCTCTTAAAGACAAGGCAACTTGATTTTTAATTTCATCAAAGGATCTAGGTAGCCTGTTGACATCAGGGATTGAAATAGATGTATTTAACCAAGTAAGAAGTGTATTTGGTGTTAATGTTTTGTTTTCAATTCCTTCAAGTTTACTTTTTGTTTGAATGAGATAAGTTGCATATTTTCTTAAAATGGGTGCATTCCTTTCTTCTTCAATTCTCTCTTGGTTTTTACGTTTAACTATTTCGTAATTCTTTTGAAAGGTCGGTTTATTTAAACCGTCGATGTTTAAAGTTAGAATATGCTCAAGTAAATCTTGGCTGACTTGCGATGACTCAAAGTTGTCCCAAATCGCTACATTCAGAAAATTAATTTCATTTGCAATTTTAAGAATTTGACTTTGAAAATAATTTGGCAAACAGTTTAAAGGTTCAGTTGGGAAATAATCTGTAACCAAATCAACTACTTCGTGAATGTCATCGTCATCATATACACTTTCCTCATTTTTTATATCAATTCGTATTTCGGATAATTCTGCAAGTCTGTTTTGTAAAATGTGGGAAACGCTTTTGTAAGCTGCGTTTACATTATTTTGAGAAATAAGGAAAGACGTTTTAAGTATAGATTTTAATAGCTCAACATCCTCATTTTCAAAAGCACTTGATAGAGCCTTGTCGAACATTATTGTATAATATGGGCTTATGAAATTTACAAAGTCTGGTAGTTTGAAAATGCTGTCTTGCTTAAAACTGCCAAATAAATTTTCATTGCCATTTACCAAGAACTCGTTGAGCTTTTTGTTTGAAGTAAGGTATGAATAAAATTCTTTCAAGTCGTTGTTAGAAAGTTCATCAATAGCACTTTCACAATCGCCTTTTGAAAGTTTAAGTCCGTAGTAATTGAAGTGTCCCTCGTCTGATAAGTCAATGTCAGCAAAAAGTCTACGTTTCGCCTTTTTAATCGTGTCGCTGTCTATTTGGCTACTGTCTGCCATATTGGCAAGCTGTAATATTTCCAAAGGGTTAATGTATTGCATTTAGTCTATCTATTTATGATTGAAACATTCAGTATGTGTTATGGTGTTGTTTGGCTTTGGGGGTGTAGGAGGCAAAAATAAACGTGCTTAAATATGTTGGCTTTGTACATTGGATTGTAGCTCTTTTGATTCTTCCGAAGGGTTGGCTTGACTTTTCTTCGTTATTCTGTTTAATTTTTGCACTGTCGAGGGTTTAGGGTGATAGCTCACGTTCCGCATACACCTGAAGAGTCAAATGAGCTGAACGGTATACATTAGATTAGACGAATATAAAGAGAAAAACGAATGCCTCAAAATCCCGAAATGCTTAGCTTTGCTGGTTTGTTCTGTTACAAGTTGGCCTTCTTTCAATCCAACAAATGTGGATATTCAAGTGACATGAATTCTATATAATTCCTAATACATTTGCAATGTCAATTTGTATTAAAATATCTCTGCACATTTTAGCGCGTTGATGTTTGAGTATATTTTTCCTTTCAATAGCGATGTCTTTAAGTAATAACTCCTTAAAATCATTTTCAAATTCAGTCCCAATATGTTTTTTATTTTTCCAGAATAAATCTACTAACTTTTTAGCTGTTTCAAAAGAATTTGTATACCGTGCATTTAAATTTAAATCATTCAAAGTTACATCGAGTGGCTTTGTTGCTAATTTTTGAATTTCAATACTATCTAATGGGTCGCCAAGTAAAACAGTTAATGATATTTTGAATTTATAATTATCGTCAAAAGCCTCATGATAAGGATGAATATGCGTTTCAATTGAAAAGGGTTTGTCACCCTTATCACCTGAATTACAATCATGACAAGTAGGAATAAGATTGAAAAATGTAACAGCAAAAAAAGGATTTAACGATTTAGGATAGAAATGATCCAAATCTAAGTAAGCTTTGTATTTTGTTGCAGCCGAAGAGTTGCTCTTTAATTTTACAATATTTAGTTTATTGTCATTGCAATAAGGGCAAGTTGTCGATTCAAAACCAAGTGTCTTGAATAGTTCTTTGCAAAAATCAGAACCCCTAAATGCAGTGTAATTGAAAATAGTATCTGATAAAAGCGAACCAAAAGGAGTTTGAGAATAATTGTCAGGAGTACCAGTAAATAAATCATTGGGTTGAAGAATATTAAAAATGTCAGACTTTATTGCAGCAAAATCAGTAGGTCTAGACGTTACTAATCTTTTAAGTTCTTTAGCTTTGGATGCTAATAGAAAGGCAAAAAATTTCTTTTGCCTTTGAGCGGTAACTGCACTATTACCTGCATATTTCAATTGATAACTTTTGAGTTTGGTTTCTTGACGGTATTTTTTGCACTTTTCAATCAATGAATTTTGTCTATAACCTTTGCCTATTACTAACTTTTTGTTTAGTTCTTCCCAGTGTTTTTGGGCTAAGGCATCAAGAAATGCATTTGCATCGACTCTATCTAAATGTTCTTGAATCTTAATCATTTTCAAGAATCTTTTTAATGCGGAATCGAATTACTTCATCACCGATAATGTTCGCTAGGTTTAATAACTCTATTTTGTTCTTCCTGCTCATTTGCTTGTTTTCAACAGTAGTAATAAGACTTTTTATTTTATTGTATGCGAAGTCACTAGTTCTTTTCTGCCCTAAGAAAAAGGGTTCGGAATATAAATCATAAAGATTGCCACCAAACGTGTTTATTTTCAATTCAATCCCATCAAGACAGGAACCTGTGATTGATTTATCCAAGATAGTAATGTTTTGTTTAGGTAAGTCTGAAAGCAAAAAGGGAGAATGTGAGGTCAATAAAAGCTGGATATTGCCTGAAAAAATAGTAGGCAAAACATTTAATAATTTATCGAAGAATTCTATTTGCCACATAGGATGAAGATAAAGGTCTCCTTCATCAATACAAAGTAGTAAATTATTTTGCCGTGTATATCTTAATTCCTGATAAAGTGAGGCGAATAAATTTAAGTAGGCTTTATGGCCCGAACTAATACCAATCCAGTTAATATCAAACACACTACTTTGTCCAAAGAGTGTTATAAATTCATTTATAAACCCTTTTGAATATCTTGATTTGTAATTAAATGTGAAATATTCAAGGCCTCTATTTCTTGCACCTTCTGCGTTATAATCAATATTTAATTCACTTGTTGATAATTTTAGCTTTTTCAAAAAATCTATCTGCTTTCTGATTTTTTCAAATTGACTTTCCGACTCTTTTTTCTCATCACTTTCCAAGAAAAGAGTTTGTTGTTCATAAGGCATATTTGAAAACTCTATATCTAAAAAATCAATAAGCTTTTCAGAAATATCTTCTGTTCTGAGATTGAATAGCGAAGGAATAAATTGTTCAATATTTGCAAATTGAACCTTAAATGAATTTTCTGAATAGCGACTTCTTCTAGAGTAACTATTATACATTTCAAAGAAGTATCCGAATCTTAATAAGTGAATAAACTTGTTTTCCGATCTAATTTCTCGAAGTCTATCCCTAAACAACTTTTTAAATTCTCTTATGGTTTCATAATTATTTCCATAAGAATCCCGTTCCATTGAAGAGTTACCCCGGTTTATCCAAACTTTGCTGATTAATTGAACTTGTGTTGGTAAATCAATATTTAGAGAAGAAAATATTTTTGAATTTATTAAGCGAATTTGTTTCTCAAAATCTGTTATTTTTTCCCTTCTTAAAAAATGTTGACGATTGAATAAATTGTTTACAGAAATATCTGATACTTCATTATCGAATTCATTTCTTCTCTCATCAAATACATTTGAGAAAAAAACAACCTTTAGTGGATTTATAGAACCTTTATATTCCTCAAAAGATATCTGGAAATCGGTTTTAGGCATTACTCTATTAAGAAAGGAATATAGACAAACTAGCTTGTTGTCTTCTTCAATAATAATAAAGAAGTTAGTTTGTAAAGATGTTTTAGCGCCTTTCAATATTTTACATACTAGTTCAACCGCATTGCTTTTGCCAGAACCGTTTTTTCCAATAACTCCAATTACATCAATTATTCTTTCTCCAAAAAAATTAGTTGGCAAGGCATATACTTCCTTCTTAGTTAAAGCATTATTATCTGCATCATATTTAAATTTGTGAGAACTTGAAAGATTGAAACCAAAGTTTTCAAAGTTTCGGAATTTCTCAACCCATATATAACAAATTTTCATATTCAATTTTCTATTTAGTGACTTAAAAAAATCTGTACTTGAAATGTCAGAATTAGCGTTTCAATTTAAGGTAAAGTCCTCTGTTTGGTTGTTGTATTGTCTTTTAAGCTTGCAGTAAACGTTCCGCACACACCTGAAGAGCCAAACGAGGTGAACGAAATGCTTTAGATTAGACGAATATAACAAGAAAAACGGATGTCTCAAACCTCCGAAATGCTTGGCTTTGCTGGTGTGTGCTGTTAGGTGCTGGCACTTTTATACTATGGTCTTTCCGAATTAAATAATGGTTGCAAATTAGCATATCTATAAAATGAATCAATTTTAACTTCATTTTCATAATTTTGAAGTTCCATTAAATAATCAAAATCACTATTATCTTGATCTATTTCTCCGTCTTCATCATATATAACTAATCCATAATCATTAACTTCATCATCATCTTCACTATTATTATAATAACCATTATCATTACCCAATGAAATAAATTCTTTAACTGAGTCCAATTCCAGCGATTTATTTTCACCCTTAATTATTTCATTGATATACTCTTTAATTAAATTTATTTTAGAAGCAAAATAATCTATAAATGGACAAAATCCATCTCCATAATGTATCGCTTGAATTATACAGTTAGTCCCACTGGGATATTTCTCAATATTAACAACAAAATCTACAAATGGATAAATTCCTATATGTAGATTTGCTGAAATTATTCTTATAATCAATTGACTTCTAATTAATTCTTCAGAAACATTAATTTCACCGTTCTCACACCTAAAATAGCTGTAAATAAATACTTCATGAGGTTGATAATCACCATTTGAATTAAGAAATGATTTTGATTTATAAATTACATTATCAACAATTAATATTTCTTTCTTCGAAAGTCTCTCACTATATTCTTCAATTTTATAATTATCATAAATCGATTTCATTTCTTCAGAAGTGAATTTTCGAAACTCAACAGTTAACTCAGCCATAGTTGCAATTTTTTAAACAGAGATTGAATATATTATAAAGGGATATTGGTGTTGCTTTTGCAATATTATTTAAACAGAAAACTATTTCCAAATAAATAACCAGACTAACTTATATTTGAATTATAATAAATACTCCATTTTTTATTGAAGGAATGTGTTTGTACCAAAAATATTTATGCCTGCAATTTAATCTCTGAAATTCAAAATATTAAATCTGTTATTAAGTTTTCTAACATAAAATAATCAATCACTTTTAACTTTTACCATCTAACAAATATAACAATCCAAACTGCAACATACTTGCATCTTGACTCAAGTATATCTAAAATGATCACAAATCACTACTGAAAGATAGTGAATAAATTCTGGTTTTGTTTATAATTTTCACTAAGGTCTTCCAACGATTTGAAAGATTTTTGTGAGAACAACACCATTTCTCATTAACCAATGCCTATCTATTACTTTTCCAACAAATCTCTTGATGTATACAATTTTGAAGACTATGTATTTGAAGATATTTCTTTTAAGCAAAAGCTAATATCAATTGCGAATGAGCGAATGAAGAATTGCGATACGCTTATCGTAATTAAGCACCGAAGGTAATGGAGGGACATATTTGCTTTGCTCAACATTAAAGTTGATGGAGGAGGATGATTCGCAGCATATCATCTTTACTGGAGATCAATATGTTCAGTTGGCTCAAATGCCATTGGATGAATTTAATCAGTTATGCGCACCGTATCACTACATCGTGTTTGATAACCTTGAATGTGGTTGTTCAACGCCGAATCAATACATGTGGCTTGAAAAGGCTTTCGAATCTCTAAGATGCTCCAGGAAGAAGATCTTGGCAACCTATACGGTGATGGAAGAGGTAGATTTGAAAGTGCCTGATTTTATTCAAGCAACATTGCATGAAGTTGTGTATTCATTATCTGAACCCTCTCTCTATCCTGAAATTGTACGCAGGATATTTCAAAGGGAGAATTATACGGATGTGACTGAGGAATTAATAAGTCAAATCAGTTCAACTAAAGTTGATAATGTGCGTATGCTTGAAGGGTTGTGTATTAATCATCTTGCAAAGGAGCATCTTGCTGGTAGAAAAATTGCATAATGAGTAATAAATCAGAAAAACTACAATTACCTATACCTTTAATTGTTAGTTGCAAGCGCAAGAATTAACAATTGGGAATTTGGAATGATTATTCATGTTTTCATTTCCTCAGCTTTCGTCTAAATCATTGTTTTCGGAATTTTTAGGCATATCTATCTGAGCATTTGAATTCCTGTTGACTCGATATATTACGTAGAGTAAACCTGCAATTAGAGCTAACTGTATGAATGTGTTGAGTGTTCGATTTTTACCTTCGATACTAGGTTGGATGTATGTTGCTTCCGACAATG
>ERZ795056.933-NODE-933-length-35505-cov-50.849845_pt1 | contig 35505 bp, 34 predicted proteins | sample MGYA00375140_ERZ795056 | MGnify/ENA primary metagenome ERZ795056 (study PRJEB30185, sample SAMN05720227) | activated sludge metagenome | isolation source: Anaerobic digester | place: USA | collected 2015-03-09 ...
GATCGATGGCCACGGCCTGACCACTGACGGGATCACCCAGCAAGTAGCTCATGGCCGCCTGATCAGGCTCGAAGAACTGACGAAAGTACATGGCGGGCTTTCAATGACCTGCGATCCGGAACACGGCGAGCACGAGGGCTCCCAGGCAGGCAGAGCTGGAGAGGAGAAGCCGGGCGACGGAGGGCAGCCGGACCGCCAGGCCCAGACCACTGGCAAAGCCGGCGCCCATGGACCACAGCAGCAGGACGGCGGCAAGGGGATCGGCCGCCCCCCAGCGGTCCTGGCTCGCGTGTGGCGCAAAGATCAACAGACCCGCCACCACCAGGCCGGTCAGCACCGAAAGGATGCGGATACCGGTGTCGTCGTCTCCACCACCACCCTGGCCGCGGCCGTCGGCAGAGGAGTGATCAGGCAGGGCCATTGTCTTCACCAATGCGCAGTCGCGCGTCGCTCAGGTAGATATAGGGCGGCACTTCCAGGTTGGTGGGCGCGGGCTTGTTCTTGAAGACCCGGCCGGCGAAATCGAAGGTGGAGCCATGGCAGGGGCACAGGAAGCCGCCGGGCCAGTCGGCTCCGATGGCGGGGTTGCCGGGCTGGAAGGCCGACGAGGGCGAACAACCCAGGTGGGTGCAGATCCCCACCGCCACGAAGATCTCCGGCCGCCGCGAGCGATGCGGGTTGTGGGCATACTCCGGCTGCTGCGACGCCACCGCGGAGCCCGGATCGGCGAGCTCCCCCTCGGCCTTGGCGAGGGCGGCAAGCATCTCCGGGGTGCGATGCAGAATCCACACCGGCTTGCCACGCCATTCAACCACCATCATTTCGCCCGGCGCGAGCTTGTCGATATCCACCTCCACCGGCGCGCCCGCGGCCATGGCCCGCTCGGACGGGGTGAGGCTGGCCACGAAGGGTACCGCCGCCGCCGCGGCCAGCACGCCCCCCACGCCGGCGGTGGCGATCAGCAACTGGCGTCGGCCAGGGTTGCAGGGGGTCGGGGTATTGGGGTTTCCGAGAACCGAAACGGGGGTGCTTGCCATGGGGGCTTCTCCTGGGGACTGGGGCGCCGGGGTCGGACACCAAATATAAGCAAGTGCTTATCAAGTCCCGTGCCAGAACTGCAGCTCAGGGGAAATCCCTTTTACTTCAGGCACCTGAAATTGCAAGCTGCCACTGCATGCCCGGGCGGACACGAATGTGGCAGCGATGTTGGCAGCAGCCTGTCGGACATCTGGCAGTCATGGCAGCCCGTCATCGCCCCCAATGGCATAACCTGACCGCTTGCCGAGACCGCCCCCTACTCGGCCCGGCAGATCTCGCCACGCAGTGCAGCACGGACCGTGAGCGCCCCAAGCAGGGCGATCACGCCGCTGGTGGTCAGCACCAGTGCCGCCCCCAGGAGGCGAAAAGCGGGCAGCCCGCTCAGTTCGGCCATTGTCAGCGTGGCAACGGTCAGCGCTGCCAGTGGAAACGAGTATGCCCAGGCCGATACGAAGAACGGAACCCGGAAGAAGCGCAGCGCGTTGCTTGCGAAGAGCAAGCCCAGGAACAGGGCCGTGTAATACAGCACCCGCCCAAAGGCATCGAGGCCGCCGGAAAGGCCGGTGTAGGCAACGAAGCCGACGGAGGGCGGTGCAAGCAGGATGAACAGCGTGGGGGTGAGGCGCAGGGCCAGTGGGGCGTGAAAGAACAGGCGATACATCACGATCGCGAACAGCACGATCCAGAACACCAGCCCGATGCTGAAGAAGAACCACGACACCTCCGCGGGCGCAAACCGGACGCCCGCCAGGGGGACGATGATGTTGCCCACCACCGGAATGAACCAGGCCGGATTGAGGTGCTGGATCTCGAAATGGGTGTGGTGGATCCAGGCACTCATGGTCCGCAAGGTGAACACCAGATGCAGTGCTGCACCAAGGCCCCACATCCAGCTCGCCACCTCCGGTGCCATCCGGCCCCAGGCCGTTGCCAGCAACAGGATGCCGATGGAAATGGCGGGAACGAAGTTCATCTTCACCGGATGCGCTGCTTCGGCCCGCGCAGCAGCCCAGTGGCGAAGCAGCTTGGCCCCATAGAAGCCTGCCACCACGAGGAACACCAGGCCGGCGAGCGCGGCAAGGCCCTGGCCCACAAGTCCAGACCAACCGAGCACATGGGCAGCCTTCTGCCAGGCGAGGGCAAGCCCGGCGATCCCCATCACCGTGGAGAAGAGGGCAACCGGAAAATGGGCGAGAGACGTCTCATGGTGTACGTCAGGCGTGCTTGGGGCGATAGGCGTGGAGTTCATGTTTACGTGGGGTCAGGATTCAGATGCATGATGGCATGGCCCCGCCTGCGTCCGGGTGGCAATCCCACCCCATGGGGGTCGGAATACCGCCCCGGACACCGGACACACCACGCCATCAGACGGACACGAACTGCGAGGGCAATGCGTGTCGTTACTTGTTGTCGACGCGGTACATCTTGGCCGGATTCATCTTCATGCCCCAGGGCAGGCCGCTGTTCTGCCAGCCGTTAACCAGACGAAAACCCGCCTGGGGGCCGTCCTTGATGGCCGAGCCCTGGAAGCCATTGATAACGTAGCGGGCGTTAGGAAAGCCATTGGCCCGGAGGAAGGCGGCACTGGGCTCCCCCCGTTCGCTGCCCGAACGGCACAGGGTGATCACCTCGGCCTCCATGTCCAGGCCGCGCTTCTCCAGCTCTGCCTTGATCTGCCTGACAAAGTCCGGGTTCTGGGTCAGCTTGTACACCCCGCGCCGCTCATCCCAGGCGCTACGGTCCACCATCAGGAAAGGCACGTTCACATGGACGGCATCCGTGAAGCCGACAAACATGATCTCGACCGGATCACGCACATCCACAAACAGCATCTTCTGATCGGCCTGCTGTAGCCGCGCATGAACGTCGGTCGCAGGAACGGCAATATCAACCGCCTGGGCCGAAATACCCAGCAGGCCCAACGAAACAGCAATGATCAGATTTTTCATCATCTCTCTCCCTGAGGGGTTCATTTGAGCCCGATGGCCTGCATCAGCTGGCCGACATTGCGGGCATATTCGATGGAGGCGACCTTTCCGTCGACCAGTCTGACGACGGTTGCAGCGCCTTTCTGACGGGGCAGATCAGCCAACTGACCGGCCTCCCGCCCGAGCCCGACCGCGAAGGGCATCTCCCGCAGTGCAGGCAGGGCGAACATTCGCGTAACCAGGGCCGGCATTGCGCTGATGTCCGCGAAGTAGACAGCGCCCAGCCCATCAAGAACCCCGGCGGGCCGGGCGGCCAGCACCTCGTTGATCAGGTCGCTGGCGGCCTTGTCCGCCGCAAACAGGACAAGACGCGTATTCGCGGAAGTGGACACCGTCCTGCCGTGCTGATCCTCAAGCGCCAACGCCGGAAATACGGCCCCGGGAAGGATGGGTGCCGCATCAGCGGCCAGGGACAACACCAGGGCAAGAAGGCCTCCCGCCACGCGCGACAACAGCAAAGCCTTGAATCTCATACGCACTCCCTATCTCGATAAATGCGCCCGGATCTCAGGCGCCCCTCGCCAAGTCGGCCTTGCCGCCTGACTGCCAGGCTCAATGAAGGAACTTGAGGGTGGCCGCAAGGAGCAGCGCCAGCAAACAGGCCCAACCCGAAAACAGCCAGCGCCATAAGGGCGCAGCAGGAATGAAGCCCACACCACGGACGAACCCCGCGCTCATGGCCATGAACAAGGCCATCGCCAATCCGTGATCGACCCGGGCATCCGCACGGGTGAACAAGAGCGGGTAGAGCGAGCCCACCAGCATGATCAGCATGGCGGCTGCCAGACTCGGCAGATGCATCCTCCCGGGACTCTGCTCGCCAGGGGGTTCAGGTAATTCCCGGAATGCCATGTTCACAGACGCCCCTTAAATATTAGCAGACACTGATTTAATCCCGCCCTTCGACGCTTCCCGCGAGCCGGCCCTCAATGAATCATCAGGAAGGCGGATTGTCGCCCTGCCTGCCGCGAGGCGCGGATTGACGGCTTGCCTCATGCTCGGCCCACAGTGCATTGAGAATGGCCAGGAAGACGGCAAAGCCGATGCCCAGAACCCAGGTGAAATACCACATGTTGTTGACTCCTTGGTAAGCCGACTAATAGGCCGAATGGCTGTTCTCGCGCACGTAGGCGGCGGTGACCTTGCCCCCCATCACCCGGTAGGCCCAGCTTGTGTACAGGATGATGATCGGCATGAAGATCAGCGTGGCCCACAGCATGATGTTGAGGGTCAGCCGGCTGGAGACGCTGTCCCACACCGTCAGGCTGGCGCGCGGGTCGAGGGACGAGGGCATGATGAAGGGGAACAGGGCTGCGCCAGCGGTACCGATGACGCCAACAATGGCCAGCGCCGATGCCCAGAAAGCCGCCATGCTGCGGCCCGAACGCGCGAGCGCCTGGGCAGCAAACACACCCACGATGCCAAGGGCAGGCAGAAGCAACGTCGCGGGGTAGGCCCGATAGTTGGCGAACCAGGCACCCGCCTCCCTCACCACTGTCTTGGCCAGGGGGTTGGGCAGCGCCCCGCCCTCCACCGCCGACTGGATGACATAGCCGGGAATCCCCATCCACAACCAGACGCCCGCCGCGACAAAGCTCAATACCATGAGCCCGCCAAAGAAACCGGCCGCCCGCAGTGCCCGCCACTGGATCTCGCCCTGGGTACGGTGCACCAGGTAGATGGCGCCATGGAAGGTGATCATGGCCGTGGACACGACCCCGCAGAGCAGTGCAAAGGGGTTGAGCAAGGCCCAGAAACTGCCGGAGTAGGTGGACACCAGGTGGTCGTCGAAGCTGAAAGGCACGCCCTGGAACAAGTTGCCGAAGGCCACACCGAAGATCAGCGGCGGCACCGCCCCACCGACGAACAGGCCCCAGTCCCAGGTCTTGCGCCAGGTGGGGTTGCTGATCTTGCTGCGGTAATCAAACCCCACCGGGCGGAAGAACAGGGCCCACAGCACGGCCAGCATGGCCCAGTAGAAACCCGAGAAGGCGGTGGCATAGACCAGCGGCCAGGCGGCAAAGATGGCGCCGCCGCCGGTGATGAACCACACCTGGTTGCCGTCCCAGTGGGGGCCGACCGTGTTGATGACCACCCGCCTCTCGGTGTCGTCCTTGCCGACAAAGGGCAGCAGCGTGCCAACACCCATGTCGTGGCCATCCATGATGGCGAAGCCCACCAGCAGCACGCCGACGAGCAGCCACCAGATCAGTTTGAGGGATTCATAGTCGAGCATTTTGCGTGTCCTCGGTTCAGGCGTGGGCCTCGTTGGCGTAGCGGCCGGTGCCCAGGCTGCCCGGGCCCTGCTTGGCAAACTTGATCATCAGGTACATCTCGACCACCAGCAGCACGGTGTAGAAGCCGACGAATCCGGCCAGGGAGCCGTAAAGGCTCTCCACACTGAGGGTGGAGACGGAGAGATGGGTGGGCAATACGCCGTAGATGGTCCAGGGCTGGCGCCCGTACTCCGCCACGAACCAGCCGACCTCGCAGGCGATCCACGGCATGGGCAGGGAGTACAGGGCCGCGCGCAGCAACCAGGGCTTGTCGGCAAAGTCGCCCTTCACCGAATGCCACAGGGCCAGGCCGAAGAGCAGCAGCATCGCAAAGCCCAGGGCCACCATCAGGCGGAAGCTCCAGAACATCGGCGCGACGCGGGGAACGGTGTCATTCACGGCCTTCTCGATGATCTCGGGCGTGAGCTGGTCGAAGTGGCTGACGTACTTCTTCAGCAGCAGACCAAAGCCCAGGTCCGCCTTGTGCTCCTCGAATTCGCGGCGGGCGGCTTCGTCATTCTGGTCGCGGCGCAAGGCATCAAGGGCCGTCACCGCCTCGATACCGGAAACGATGCGCTCCCGGTTCTTTGCCTTGATCTCCTTGATGCCGGGAATCTGCTTGTCCAGGGAGCGGGTGCCGATGATCCCCATCACCCAGGGAATCTCGATGGCGAAGTCGTTCTTCATTTCCGCTTCGTTGGGGATGGCGATGAGATTGAAGGGTGCGGGGGCCGGTTCGGTCTCCCACATGGCCTCCATGGCGGCCAGCTTGGTCTGCTGGGCCTCGCCCACCGTGTAGCCCGATTCGTCGCCGAGGACGATCACCGAGCACACGGACGCAAAGCCGAAGGCGGCGGCGATGCCGAAACTGCGCTTGGCAAATTCCACGTCGCGACGACGCAGCAGGTACCAGGACGAGATCGACAGCACGAACATGGCACCGGTGACATAGCCGGCAGACACCGTATGCACGAACTTGGCCTGGGCGTCCGGATTGAAGACCACGGCCCAGAAGTCGGTCATCTCCATGCGCATGGTCACGTAGCTGAACTCGGCGCCCACCGGGTTCTGCATCCAGCCATTGGCAATCAGGATCCACAGGGCCGACAGGTTGGTCCCCACCGCCATCAGCACCGTCACCAGCAGGTGTTGCCGGCGCGACAGGCGATCCCAGCCAAAGAAGAACAGGCCGATCATGGTCGATTCGAGGAAGAAGGCCATCAGCCCCTCGATGGCCAGCGGCGCACCAAAGATGTCCCCCACGTAGTGGGAGTAGTAGGCCCAGTTGGTGCCGAACTGGAACTCCAGGGTGATGCCGGTGGTGACACCCAGGGCAAAGTTGATGCCGAAGAGCTTGCCCCAGAAGCGGGTCATGTCCTTGTAGAGGGGCTTGCCGGTCATCACATACACCGACTCCATGATCACCAGCATCCACACCATGCCGATGGTCAGGGGAACAAACAAAAAGTGGTATAGGGCGGTGGCGGCAAACTGCAGCCGGGAGAGGTCGACCAGTTGTTCACTGACCATGGGGGGCTCCTTGGACGACGGGGTTGGGGGCGAACTGCCTGGACAGCGCTGCCGGATCAAGCTGCGTGCCCTTGTCGCGCACGAAGAACCACCACAGCAGAAGCAGGGCCATCAATTTGATGGCGACCACCCAGCCCAGGTGGCGTCGCAGGAGAGAGTCGGATGGGGTCACGGTTCTGGCAGTCCGATGAAATATCAGTCATTGCTAATCAAGAGCCGTGCCACTCCTGAATTCTCAGAGAAATTCTTTTTCGCCCAATGCCTTGCCCCACAACTTGCGTGACTGCCAGGAATGCCGGTTTGACCGCCACACACCGCCATGGCAGTATTTGGCAGCAAAACTGCCAGCCCCTCCCCCATGTCGAACCGACTCCACCCCCTGCCCGAACTGGTCTCCTTCCTGGAGACCCTGCCCGAGCCGCACATCCTGTGTGACCGCAGTTACCGCATCCTGGCCGCCAATGCCGCCTATCGGGCCAACTGCGGGCGACCGGACGATCTGATCGGGCGCAAGTGCTTCGAGGTGTCCCATCACTATCCGGTGCCCTGCGACCAGGCCGGCGAATCCTGCCCGCTGGCCCATAGCCTGAAATCGGGGCAACGTGAGCGGGTGGTGCACCTGCATCACACCTCGACGGGCGAGAGCTACGAGAATATCGAGCTGTCACCCATCCGCGACAGCACCGGGGAGATCGCCTACTTCATCGAGAAGCTCGAACCCCTGCCCGTGTCCCGCGGACTGGCTGGCGCCCAGGGTCTGATCGGTCGGGCTCCCGCCTTCCGGGCCATGCTGGAGTTGGTGGCACGGGTCGCCCCGTCGGAGGCCACGGTGCTGCTGCAGGGCGAATCGGGCACCGGCAAGGAGCTCGTCGCCCAGGCCATCCATGACGCCAGCCGACGCCGGGAGGGGCCTTTTGTCGCCGTGGATTGCTCCGGCCTCACCGAAACCCTGTTCGAGAGCGAGCTCTTCGGCCATGAACGCGGGGCCTTCACCGGCGCCAATGTCCGCAAGACCGGGCTGATCGAGGCCGCCAGCGGCGGCACCCTGTTTCTCGACGAGATGGGCGACATCCCCCTGAGCATGCAGGTCAAGCTGCTGCGCCTGCTGGAGACCGGCACCTATCGACGGGTGGGCAGCACGGAGCTCATGCGCGCCGACATCCGCCTGATCTCCGCCACCCACCGCCCCCTGAAGAGCCTGGTTGAGAAGGGCCAGTTCCGCCAGGATCTGTACTACCGCATCAACGCCTTCCCGATCTGTCTCCCGCCCCTGCGCCAACGTCAGGACGACATCCCCTTGCTGGCGGCAGCCCTGCTGGAGCGCGTCGCACCGGACCGCAAGCTGCGCATTGCCGCCGACACCCTGGCCTGCCTGCGCACCTACACCTACCCGGGCAACATCCGGGAGCTGCGCAACATCCTGGAACGGGCGAGCCTGCTGTGCGATGGCGATACGGTGCAACGGCGGCATCTGCCCGAGGAACTGCAGTATCCCGAGGATCATCCGCAGGCCCCCGCCCTGCCCGGCTCCATGCTCACCACCTCGCCTGTTCCCGGGCGCTCGCCGGATCAGCCCGAACCCGACGACGTGGATCTGGCCGCCGCCCTGCGCAGCCACCGGGGTTCGCGCAAGGCCCTCGCCGCCAAGCTCGGCCTCAGCGAGCGGACCTTGTACCGCCGGCTCAAGAACCTGTGATGATCCCTGCACCGCCCGGAAGCATCTCGGTCTTCGTCCGGGCAAGCCTGCGCAAGCTGCCGGTACTGGCGTCCGTCGCCATTGCCCTGGGCCCAAACTCCGGTGCAAGCGCTGTCGACCGCTGCGACCAGCTCCCCAGCCCCTCGGTGACCCTGAAACGCCACGAAGAGCCCATCACCCTGGATACCCGCAGCAGCTACCGCACCCTCACCCTGATCGGCCCGCGCAACCTCCCGGCGGGCAAACAGGTTCTGGGGCTCACCCGCGGCACCGCCACCGTGCGCTTCGAGTCCCGCATCACGGCCTACACCGACCCCGGCGGGCGCTGGGAATGCGCCAGCCCCCAGCTCACCGTGACCTACGGTTTCAGCCCCATGACGGTCTACGTGGCCAGGGAATTCCCACCGGGTAGCTGTGCCTACAAGGAGATCCACGAGCATGAGCTCCGCCACGTTCGCGCCTACCAGGCGCATCTGCTGCGGATTGAACAGGAGCTTGCCGACACCCTGAAGCGCCGCTTCGTCACCGACGGCCCCTGGCGCGGCCCCGTCGGACAGGCCCGCGCACGTCTCCAGCAGGAACTGGAGGAACGCTGGGCGCCCTATATCCGGCGGGAGATGAACAAGGTGGACGCCGCCCAGGCGCTCATCGACACCCCCGAGGAATACGCGCGGGTGGCCGAGAGTTGCGGCGGCGAGGTGAAGCGGCTGACCCGGTGATCGCCACGCCCCCCGGGTGATCTCAGTGCCGCACCGGCCAGTACCAGCTCGGTACGCCCTTGCGGCCACCGCCGACACCCTGCCGGTAACGGCTGCGCAGGTGGCCGTCCACCACCGAGATCCACGGCGCCAGGTGCATGTCGGCCAGCTCCAGATCGACGAACAGCTCGGGCAGGCGGTAAGCAAACCAGCGATAGGCGGCCAGCAGCCGGACGGTGGTTTCGGCCTCTTCAAGGGAGGCCCGCCGTGGCGAGTCGGGCAGGAAGTCCAGCCGGATCGACTTGCCCTGGTTGGCGGCATAGGCCCAGCCCCGCCACACCCCGTCGATGGTCTCGTTCTGGGCGGCCATGGGCGCCATGGAAAACACATGCTTGAGATGCAGTGACAGCTTCTTCATCCGGTCCAGCTGCCCTGCCCGGGCCAGTTGCTCTTCCGGGACATGGGGCCGGAAGAAGCCATCACCGCAATCGGCATGGAGCTGGAACAGGGACAACAGGGCCTCAAGGCGGGTGTCGCCGGACATGTCGGCCAGTTGCTCCAGGTAGGCGCTGCCCGGCGTGATCTGGAAACCCATGGTCTCCAGCGGAGGCTGCGGCGCCTTCATAAGGGAAGTCACCACCTTGTGCTCGGCCGGCGTCAGCCCCGCCACCAGGCCTTCCTCCTCCTGGTGCCCGAAGCGCCCGGCCCGGCCACCGATCTGCTGCAGCAATGAGGGTGACAGGGTGTCGCGGGTGGTGCCGTCGTACTTCTGCACGGCGGTGAACACGACCCGCTGGATGGGGAGATTCAGGCCCATGCCGATGGCGTCCGTGGCCACGAGAATGTCGGCATCGCCCCCGGCGAAGCGGTGCGCCTCCCGCTCACGCACCTCCGGCGACAGGGCGCCGTAGATGCAGGCCACGGATTTGCCCAGGGCCAGCAGGTCGTCACGCAGATTGAGGGCGTCGCGCCGGGAAAACACGATGAAGGCGTCCCCCGGCCGGGCCCGGCGCAGGGCTCCCGCCGCCTCATTGGCCAGGGGCTGGCCGACGGACAGCGGGTGCTTGCGCGCCTTGCGCCGGATCTCCAGGGGCAGGCCCAGACGCGCGGCCAGGGCGACGATGGCCGGCTCGGCCGACAGGGCACCAACCAGCCACACCTCGCGGGCGTTGGCGCCGACGACGGCCTGGGTCCACGCCCAGCCCCGGTCCGGGTCGCTGAGCATCTGGATTTCGTCGATGACCGCCACATCGATCTCGGTGCCGGGGTCGAGCATCTCGATGGTGGACGCGGTCACCCGGCTGCCCTCGACAATGCGACGCTCCTCACCGGTGATGAGGGAGGCGCTGACGCCGAACTCTTCGTTGAGGCGGGTGAAGGCCTCCAGGGCCAGCAGGCGCAGCGGCCCCAGATACACGCCGGACGACGCCGTGACCAGACGCTCGAAAGCATCGTGGGTCTTGCCCGAGTTGGTCGGCCCGAGCACCGCGATCAGCTTGCGGGCACGACGCCGCGCAGGGAAGGTGTCGGGGTAGTCGGAGAGTTTGAGGGAGCGCCCGATCTGTTCGGCCAGATCCCGCTGGCGCTGCCTGGCGCGCAGGTCATGGAGGGACTGGGCCAGGCCCTTTCCGACGCTGCCCAGGTCCAGATCGCCGCAGGACCAGAACTCCCGGAGCTTGCGCAGGTTGGGCTCCAGCCCCTCGGCCCGGCAGGCCTCCAGGTAGGCGGTGATCTCGGTGATGGCCGACTCCAGCGCCTGCTCCAACCGGGCGCCCTGCTCCTGCAGCATGCGCTGCTCGAGGGCATCGCGAACCTCGCCGGTCCGGCGCCGCCAGTGGGCCTCCTGGCCCAGGCACGAATCCGCGATGTAACCAAAGATCCGGAACTCGTCGCCGAGGATGGCGACGCGCCGTCCGGCTGCGAGCCATACCCGGCTGCCGCTGATGGTCCGGGCGAAACGCAGGGCCTGCCGGGATTTGTCTTGTTGATCGTTCATGATGATCCTGTGTGGAGACACCTCTGGGTACGGCGCCTGCCATTCGATGCGTGTTGGAATGAGCCGGAAACAAGGGCGCCGCGAACGCGTATCGACCAACGGGGAGCAACCGTTCCAGAAAAACAAAAAGCCCTGATCACTCAGGGCTTTTTGCTTGAAACAGGTTCTTGGCGGAGAGTGAGGGATTCGAACCCTCGATGCAAGTTTTGGCTCGCATGCTCCCTTAGCAGGGGAGTGCCTTCGACCTCTCGGCCAACTCTCCTCCGCAAGAGCTGCGCATTATAGACAAGGCGCAGATGCTCGTCAAATCAGGCCGTGGCTTGATCCAGACCGAAGGCGCGGTGCAGCACGCGGACTGCCAGCTCCAGGTACTTCTCGTCGATGGCGACCGAGATCTTGATCTCGGAGGTGGAGATCATCTGGATGTTGATGCCTTCTTCGGCCAGAGTACGGAACATGCGGGAGGCGACGCCCGGGTGGGAGCGCATGCCAACGCCGACGATGGAGACCTTGGCCATGGTGCGATCACCGTGGATCTGGCGGGCGCCGATGTGGGTCTGCACGCCTTCGAGGATCTTCATCGCCTTGTCGTAGTCAGGGCGATTCACCGTGAAGGAGAAGTCGGTGGTGCCATCGTGGCCGACGTTCTGGATGATCATGTCCACGTCCACATTGGCGTCCGCCACCGGGCCGAGGATCTGGTAAGCGATACCCGGCTTGTCGGGGACGCCCAGCACGGTGATCTTGGCTTCGTCACGGTTGAAGGCAATGCCGGAGATGATCGGCTGTTCCATGTTCTTGTCTTCCTCTACGGTAATCAGGGTGCCCTCACCTTCTTCCTGGAAGCTGGAGAGAACACGAAGCTTGACTTTGTACTTGCCGGCGAACTCCACCGAGCGGATCTGCAGCACCTTGGAGCCGAGGCTGGCCATTTCCAGCATCTCTTCAAAGGTGATGGTGTCCAGCTTGCGGGCTTCCGGAACGACGCGGGGGTCGGTGGTATACACCCCATCCACGTCGGTATAGATCTGGCACTCGTCGGCCTTGATGGCCGCCGCCAGGGCAACGCCGGTGGTGTCGGAGCCACCACGGCCGAGGGTGGTGATGTTGCCGGCTTCGTCGACACCCTGGAAGCCCGCCACCACCACAACCGCGCCGGCGTCCAGATCGCGACGGATGTTGTCGCCATCGATATCGAGGATGCGGGCCTTGGTGAAGGCATCGTCGGTGAGGATGCGCACCTGGCCACCGGTGTAGCTGCGTGCCTTGACGCCCATGTCTTCAAGGGCCATGCACAGCAGGCCAATGGTGACCTGTTCGCCGGTGGAGATCACCACGTCGAGTTCGCGCGGCTTGGGATTGGGGCTGATTTCCTTGGCCAGGGCGATCAGGCGATTGGTCTCGCCGCTCATCGCGGACAGGACGATCACCATCTGGTTTCCCTGGGCGTGGGACTTTGCGACCCGCCTGGCAACGTTCTTGATCCGTTCGGGATTGCCGACGGAAGTGCCGCCATATTTCTGAACTATGAGCGCCATCTTGACTTCTAAGAAGATGTGGATGTGGAAAGCGCGTGATCTTAGCGGATATCGCGATCTCTTGCAGCTTCGAGTTTCTTTCGAGTGATGTGCGCCTTGTCACGAAATTGAGATGTGGAAAACCCTAGCCCATGCAAATATGTCGTTGTATGAGTTGCGAGTAGTGATCTATACTTTTCGACATATAACGAAAGTTATATTCCGCAACAGCTAGCCTGTTGTTAAAACTAACAGAGTAACCCCTTGAGGATGGCCAAATGAAAACCACTGAAAAAGTTGATGTACGTGAAATCCGCCGCAAGCTCGGCATGAACCAGTCCCAGTTCTGGTCCAAGATCGGCGTGACCCAGAGCGGCGGTTCCCGCTACGAGAGCGGCCGCAACATTCCCCGCCCCGTGCAAGCCTTGCTGCGCCTTGTCCATATCGAGCAGGTGGACATCAGCAAGATCAAGAAGGATGACGTGGAAGTCGTCGAGTACCTGAAGAGCACCAATCCGGAGCTGTTCAAGACCCTGAAGAAGGAAGCCCGCGCCAAGAAGAAGGAACGCGTGGCCCACTGATGCAGGCCCGGGTCAGGGGCTGACCGCAACGGCCAGCCCCTCGTCCCTCAGTCGCGTGGCGATGGCTTCGAGTTCCTCGGGGCTCAGGCGCTGCAGATGTACCGCTTCAGGCTGGAAGGACGGCCGGGCAACCCCGTACAGGAGGATGCCTTTCAACGACGCCGTCCCAGCCGTTTTCAGGATATCCATGTAGGCATCCATGAATGCCTGCGTAGGTGACGCTCCGTCCCAACGGAACAGGCAGGTTTGCACCCAGGTCGGGCACAGGGACGCACACAGGGCCAACCGGTGCGCATGAGCTTGCGGCTTGATGTCGACGCCGTTGATGCGTGCGATGTCTTCCTGAGTTCCCCCATCCACTTTGAACCACACCTCCCCGCCTGCGCGTGAAAGCGCCTTCAGAGCGTCCTGAACCTCGGGTCTGCTCACCAGACTGCCGTTGGTGATCAAGCGGATGGGTACTTCCGACAGGCCTGCCGTATCGCGGATCGTCACCACACGCTCGACGATCTCGCCGAAATTCCGGCATCCGGTCGGCTCTCCGTTGCCCGAAAAGGCGATGTCACGAATCACCCGGGCTTCGGGCGGCACATGCTCCTCCATGAAACCTCCATGGATCAGCTCGTCCAGAAATCCGGCCAGTTCGCGCTCCAGCAGCGGAAGGTCGATCTCCGGCGCCGCACCACGCACCAGCCCCGGCACCTGACAGTAGGCGCAATGCCAGTTGCAGGCATTGTTGGGGTTGAGGTTGATGCCCACCGACACGCCGCCGGCCCGCCGCGACACGACGGGATAGACGTAAGTCATGTCGATGAAGCTGCGGTTGTGGTCAGTCACCGTGAGCATCTGGCGAGGGGAATTCATGCGGGCATCCGGCTTCAAAACGAGGTCGCGTATACTACGGGACCTTTTTTCACGACCGGTGTACCCCATGCGTATCACGCGCCGCCTGGAATTCGACGCGGGCCACCGCATTCCCGACCATGCCAGCCAGTGTCGCCATCTCCACGGCCATCGCTACGCGCTGGAGATCACCCTCTCGGGGGAGATCATCCAGGCGACCGGCGAGGCGGTGAATGGCATGGTGATGGACTTCGCCGACGTCAAGGCGGTCGCCAAGCAGCATGTGGTCGATGTGTGGGACCACGCCTTCCTGGCCTACCGGGGCGATACCGCGGTGGTGAGCTTCCTGCAAAGCATGCCCGGCCACAAGACCGTGCTGCTCGATGTGGTGCCCACCGCGGAAAACCTCGCGGCGGAAGCCTTCCGCATCCTTGACCCCCTGTACCGGGATGTCTACGGCAATCACCTGCGCCTGGAGCGGGTGCGTCTCTTCGAGACACCCAACTGCTGGGCCGACGCCCTTCGCAGCGAACTGGACTGATGCCCCACGGGCGGGAACGCACCCTGCCCCGGCACACCTCAGACAATACGCACCGACAGACTCCCGACTCCGTCCACGCCGGCTTCGATCACATCTCCTGCCACCACCGGGCCGACACCCTCCGGGGTTCCGGTAAAGATCAGATCGCCTGGCTCCAGCCGGAAATAGGTGGACAGGTTGGCAATGATCTCGGGCACCGACCAGATCATGTCCGCCACCTGCGCCGACTGGCGTAACTGTCCATTGACCTTCAGCCAGATCGGAGCGCGATCCATCGGGCCGGCGGCAGCGACCGCCACCAGGGGGGAGATGGGCGCAGAACGGTCGAAGGCTTTGCCCAATTCCCACGGACGGCCCTTGTCGCGGAGTGCGAACTGGAGATCCCGGCGGGTCATGTCCAGCCCCACGCCGTAGCCCCACACATGGGCTGCCGCCTCATTCACCGGAATGTTCACACCGCCGCGCCCGATGGCCACCACCAGCTCGACTTCGTAGTGGAGATTTGACGTGGCAAGGGGATAGGGCAGATCGACTATCCGGCCGGCGTGTGCCGGCACCACGGCATCGGCCGGCTTGCAGAAGAAGAAGGGCGGTTCGCGGGTCGGGTCCGAGCCCATCTCGCGAGCGTGGGCCGCATAGTTGCGCCCGACACAGTAGATACGACGCACCGGAAACAGCGCATCGCCACCCTGCACAGGAACGGCGGCCGGGGTCGGCTGGGGGATTGCATAGGCCATCAAGGAACTCCGTGCAAAGCCGCCATCATGACCAAACCCGGCCCGCCCGTCAGCCCTCCGCCACGCCGCAGTAACCGGCTACCACCCAAGCATGGCCCGCCAGCGCCACACTGCCTCCACCCCAACCCACACGGAGACAGGCATGGCCAAAATACTCATGATCTGCGGCGACTTCTGCGAAGACTACGAAACCATGGTGCCCTTCCAGACCCTCCTCACCGTTGGCCATACGGTGCATGCCGTATGCCCCGACAAGAAGGCCGGCGACACCATTGCCACGGCCATCCACGATTTCGAAGGCGACCAGACCTACACCGAGAAGCGCGGTCACAACTTCACCCTGAACGCCACCTTTGCCGAGATCCGTGCCCAGGACTACGACGCCCTGGTGATTCCCGGCGGCCGCGGCCCCGAGTACCTGCGCATGTTCCCCGCGGTGACCGAGGCTGTGCGACATTTCTTTGCCACCGATAAGCCGGTGGCGGCCGTCTGCCACGGCGCCCAGCTCCTGGCCGGTGCGCGTGTCCTCGAAGGCCGCATCTGCTCGGCCTATCCCGCCTGCCAGGCCGAAGTCGAACTGGCGGGCGGCACCTACGCCGCCATTCCCATCGATCAGGCCATCACCGACCGCAACCTGGTCACCGCACCCGCCTGGCCGGCCCACCCGGTCTGGCTGGCCCAGTTCCTGGCCGTGCTCGGTACCAAGATCAGCCTCTGATCAGGATTGTCCCCAACTCGGCGCACGCCCCCGCAGCACCTACAATGGTCTGACGGGGGCGTTCCCCGTTTCAGGAGCCATGCGACGATGTGCCAGATCTTCATCAGCGCCGACCCGGAGCTGTACGCCACCCGAAGCCGCTCCATCCGCCTGCACGGCGTGGCCACCAGCCTCCGCCTGGAAAAGCTGTTTTGGGCTGTACTGGAAGAAATCGGCCAACGGGACGCCCTGAGCGTGCCCCAGCTGGTCAGCCGTCTCTACGACGAACTGGTGGCAAGCGGTCGCCTTGACGAACACGCGAACTTTACGTCCTTCCTGCGGGTCACCTGCATGCGCTACCAGCAGCTCCAGCTGGCTGGCCGCATCCCCACCGATCCCCGCATTCCCATTCGCGGCCTCGACGCCGCCTGGGTGCTGGCCACCGAACACCGCCCTGCCGCCTGAGTGCCCTGACCATGATCGACCTCTATTACTGGACCACCCCCAACGGCCACAAGGTCACCCTCTTCCTTGAGGAGAGCGGCCTGCCCTATCGCATCCTGCCCATCAACATCGGAAAGGGCGAGCAGTTCCAGCCCGACTTCCTGCGCATCGCCCCCAACAACCGCATCCCGGCCATTGTCGACACCGCCCCGGCAGGGGGAGGCGAACCGATCTCCGTGTTCGAGTCCGGCGCCATCCTCCTTTACCTGGCCGAAAAGAGCGGGCGCTTCCTGTCCACCGACCCCCGCGTCCGCATCGACACCCTGCAATGGCTGTTCTGGCAGATGGGCGGCCTCGGCCCCATGGCCGGCCAGAACCATCACTTCGTCCAGTACGCACCGGAAGTCATCCCCTACGCCATCGAACGTTACGTGAAGGAAACCGCGCGTCTTTACGCCGTACTCGACAAACGCCTGACAGACCGGGATTTCATCGCCGGCCCGGACTACTCCATTGCCGACATGGCCTGCTACCCGTGGATCGTGCCCCACGCCCGCCAGCGCCAGGAGCTGGACGACTTCCCCAATCTGAAGCGTTGGTTCGAGGCCATTCAGCAGCGCCCGGCGACCCAGCGTGCCTATGCCCTCGCGGCAAACATCAATACGGCGCCATCGGTCAGCGAGGAATCCCGCCGCATTCTTTTCGGACAGGATGCAACAACCGTAAAGAATCCGTGAGCCGCTGACGGGACGGCCGGGTGAGCTTCCGGTAAAATCGCGGTTTATCTGAAGCCGCTTCTTTCCCCGGGCCCAAGACCGCTTCACCTTTCACCCGGCCCGCGCCCCGTTCCCATGACTGCTCCCATCGAACGTTTCGACCAGCTCGATCTCCAGGCCCCCATTCTCGCGGCCCTCGCCGAGATCGGTTACGAAACCCCCTCCCCCATCCAGGCGGCCTGCATTCCGCACCTCCTGGCAGGCCACGACATCCTGGGTGAAGCCCAGACCGGCACCGGCAAAACGGCGGCCTTCGCCCTGCCCGCCCTCGACCGTGTCGACATCAGCAAGCGCAACCCCCAGGTACTGGTTCTGGCTCCCACCCGCGAACTGGCCATTCAGGTGGCCGAAGCGTTCCAGCGCTACGCCAGCAAGATGCCGGGCTTCCATGTGCTTCCCATCTATGGCGGCCAGAGCATGGTTGTGCAGTTGCGCCAACTGCAAAGGGGCGCCCACGTGATCGTCGGCACCCCGGGCCGGGTCATGGACCACATCGAGCGCAAGAGCCTCAACCTCGACAACCTGAGCACCCTGGTGCTCGACGAGGCCGACGAGATGCTGCGCATGGGCTTCATCGATGACGTGGAGTGGATCCTCCAGCATCTCCCCGCGGAGCGCCAGACGGCCCTCTTCTCGGCCACCATGCCGGACGCCATCCGCCGGGTTGCCCATCGCTACCTGCGCGACCCCAAGGAGGTGAAGATCAAGGCCGCCACCGCCACGGTCTCCACCATTCATCAGCGCTTCCTGCAGATTGCAGGCCCCCACAAGCTCGACGCCCTGACCCGCATCCTCGAGGTCGAGGACGACTTCGACGCCGCCATCGTCTTCGTGCGCACCAAGACCGCCACCGTCGAACTCGCCGAGAAGCTTGAAGCCCGTGGTTACGCCGCGGCCTGCCTCAATGGCGACATGACCCAGCAACTTCGCGAGCGGGTCATCGAGCAGCTCAAGAACAAAACCCTCGACATCGTCGTCGCCACCGACGTGGCCGCCCGCGGCATCGACGTGCCCCGCGTCAGCCACGTGATCAACTACGACATTCCCTACGACACAGAGGCCTACGTCCACCGCATCGGGCGCACCGGCCGTGCGGGTCGTGCGGGCAATGCCATCCTCTTCGTCGCGCCGCGCGAAACCCATCTCCTGCGCCAGATCGAGCGAGCCACCCGTCAGCCCATCGAACTGCTCAAGCTCCCCAGCCGCGAGGCCGTGGCCGACAAGCGTGTCGCCGCCTTCCGCCAGCAGGTGGCCGAGGTGCTGGAAGCCGAGGACCTGGGCTTCTTCCTTGATGTGATCGCCGGCATGGAGGCCCAGCACGACGCCGAAATCCACGAGATCGCCGCAGCCCTGGCCTTCCTTGCCCAGAAGGACCGCCCCCTGCAGATGCCCGAAACGGGACGCCCCGACATCGCCCAGCTTGCGAGTGGCAAGCCCGAAGCACGTCCTCCCCGGGAGGCACGCGAGCCCCGTGAAAATCGTGGTGAGATCCTCGAACGCCGCCGCGATTACGCGGAAGGTCGCCTGGCCCGCTATCGCATCGACGTGGGTCGCGAACACATGGCCTCGCCCAAGGACATCGTCGGCGCCATTGCCAATGAGGCGGGCATCGAAAGCCGTTTCATTGGCCAGATCAATCTCTTCGAGAATTACAGCACCGTGGAGCTGCCCGCCGATCTGCCCAACGAGATCATCCAGATCCTGCGTCGGGCCCGGGTGCGTCAGCAGGCGCTCAACCTCCGTCTGGCCAGCCCCGAAGAAGCCGCCCGCGAACGCGGCCGTCCCGGCCCCGGTGGCCGCGGCGCACCGCCCAAGAAGCCTTTCCGCAAGGAAGGCGGTTTCGACCGCCCGGGGGGAGATTTCAAACCCCGCAAGCCCCGGGTCTAAAGCCCGGGCTCGGCACCCCTGAAAAACGTCGCGAGCGCTTCGATTCGGCACCAGGAAGCGCAAGCGCAGGGGTGCCGAATCATCCCAGGGGCAAACCAGACCGTGCAGGGGGCTTACGCAGACGTGCTCAAATCGAGACCCCCGACAATCTGCTTCAGGGCATCGAAGCAGCGGGCGTCGATGGCCCGCCCCACCTCGTCACCCATGATCTCCAGGGTTTTCGACACCGGCACCGCCCCACGGTAGGGGCGCTCCGCGGTAATCGCATCAAAGATGTCGGCCGTCGTGATGATGCGGGTTTCCAGCGAAATGGCGTCCCCCTGCAAGCCTCGCGGATAGCCCTTGCCGTCAAGACGCTCGTGATGCGCCCCGGAGACCCTGGCCAGTTCGCCAAAGGCGTCTATCCGTGACAGGATGGATTCCGTATAGCGGGCATGGCGCTGCACCGCAGCCCACTCGTCCGCATCGAGCTTGCCCGGTTTGTCGAGGACGGCATTGCTCACCCCGAGCTTGCCCATGTCATGCAGCAGGGCGCCGCGCCTGAGCCACCGTCGGCGCGCCGGATCGATCTCCAGGGCTTCGGCGATCCGGTCGGCATAGAGTGCCACCCGGCTGCTATGGCCTGCCGTATAGGGGCTCTTCGAGTCCACCACCTGCCCGAAAGCGATGGCGATTTCGTCGAGGTAGTCTTCATCCAGTGGCACCACGAAGCGACCCGGCTCGAGGGTGAACACCGCCCGATCGAGATCGGGTGCCGCCAGGTGCTCCCAGAATGCCGCCGATTCGGCCACGCGCCGGAAGGCCGCGACCACCGCCGGGTCGAACCAGCTGCCGCATCGGTCCTCCACCTCCCAGCAAGCGGCATCCATGCCGTCCGACACATTGAAGACGTCCACCACCTGCGCCAGCAGGGCAATGCGTGAGTACAGGGGAATGGCTTCAGCCTGCAGGTGTGCCGGTCTCCCGCCTCCATCCCAGTGCTCGTCAAGACACTGTATGCCCATGGCCACCGCTTCGCCGAAGCGCAACTGGCGCGCAATGCTTGCACCCCGGGTGCAACGTGTTTCGATCAGTTCCTGGGCGATTCCATCACCATTCCGGAAGATGTGGGCAATCGCCTTGAAACGATCAGTCAATGCCGTACCCAGACCCGTATGACCGATCACGAAATTCAGCACCTTGGGCAGACGGCCATCCACCATCTTGAAATCGCGCTTGAACGACAGATCGTCAGTGAGATAGAGCTGGCAGATCCGTGCCGCATTGCTGCTGCACCCCAGGTCCTTCAGCAACAGCGTGTAATAGAGCTCCCATAGCGCCTCGTCGGACATTCCCATGGCCTTGCCCACATGCATGCCGATCCAGCAGCAGCGCACACAGTGTCCTTCAGGCTGCCCCTCGGTGATGTCCAGGGCATGACTGAGCGCCCCGATCAGCTCCGACAGCTTCAAACCTCCCAGCGGCATATACCCACTCCATGGCGAATCACACCTTCCCGCCTCGGTGAAGAACAACGGGCCCCGTCAGGGGTAACGGCCGCAATCCGCCTGGCTGAAGCGCAGCCCGGGCGTTGCGGCCACCCAACAGTCGACACATGGATGGGGATCGGCTCTGTTAAAATGAAACATTACAGAAATCATTTCGAAATAATTTCATGTTCGGACGCTTGCTGCCCCATGAGGGCCGTTTTTTTGAACTGTTCAACTCCCATGCGGAGCAAATTGTCCTCGGTGCCCAGGCGCTCGTCGCCCTGATGGAGGATCTGGCCAGTGCGGAGCAGCGCATCGCCGCCATCGAGGCCATCGAACAGGCCGCAGACAAGATCACCCACGAGACCGTTGCCCAGCTTCACAAGAGCTTCATCACGCCCCTTGACCGGGATGAGATCCACGGTCTCATCAACGCCATGGACGACATTCTCGACACCGTCCAGGACGTTGCCGAGTGCACCACGCTCTACCACATTCAGCGCATCACCCCGGAAGCCCTGCAACTGGCCAACGTGAGCCTGTCCTGCTGCACCCGGGTGAAGATCGTCGTCGGGCTCATCTCCAACATGGATAACGCCAGCGCCATCCTCCAGACCTGCCAGGAAATCGACCGCCTCGAAACCGACGCCGACCGCATCATGCGCGGCGCCATGTCGCGCCTTTTCCGCGACGAACGGGACGCGCTCCAGGTCATGAAACTGAAGGCCATCTACGAGCAGCTCGAATCGATTACCGACCGCTGCGAGGACGTCGCCAAGATCGTCGAAGGCATCGTGCTCGAAAACGCCTGAGCACCACCATGGAAACCGTACAGATCGGGTTCTGGGTCATCGCCGGGCTGGTTGTGGTCGCCCTGCTCTTTGACTTCATGAACGGCTTTCACGACGCGGCCAATGCCATCGCCACCGTCGTCTCCACCGGCGTGCTCAAGCCCCATCAGGCCGTGGCCTGGGCAGCTTTCTTCAACTTCGTGGCGCTCTTCGTGTTTCAGCTGAAGGTGGCCAGCACCGTCGGCAAGGGCATCATCGACCCTTCCGTAGTGGATCACTACCTGATCTTCGGGGCACTCCTCGGCGCCATCACCTGGAACGTGGTGACCTGGTACTACGGCATTCCCTCCAGCTCATCCCACGCCCTCATCGGCGGCATCGTCGGTGCAGCCATCGCCAAGGCCGGCACTGATCCGCTGATCGCCTCGGGAATCTGGAAGACCGTCTCCTTCATCATCATCTCGCCGCTCTTCGGTTATGTGCTCGGCTCCCTGATCCTGGTGGTGGTCGCCTGGATCTGCCGCAACAAGACCCAACGCCGGGTGGACAAGTGGTTTCGCCGCCTGCAACTGGTTTCCGCCGCCATGTACAGCCTCGGCCACGGGGGCAATGACGCCCAGAAGACCGTCGGCATCATCTGGATGTTGCTGCTCGCGGCCGGCGTCACGGCCCAGGGCGATCCGGTACCCATGTGGGTGGTGGTGCTGTGCTACCTGGCCATCGGCCTCGGTACCCTCTTTGGCGGATGGCGCATCGTCAAGACCATGGGCCAGCGCATCACCAAGCTCAAGCCGGTGGGCGGCTTCTGTGCCGAAACCGGTGGCGCAATCACCCTCTTCCTGGCAACCAGCCTGGGCATCCCGGTCTCCACCACCCACACCATCACGGGTGCGATTGTCGGGGTCGGGTCGGTGCGACGCACGGCGGCCGTGCGCTGGGGGGTGGCCGGCAACATCGTGTGGGCCTGGGTGCTGACCATTCCCTGCTCGGGCCTGATCGCCGCCGGCGGCTACTGGCTGGGCCGGAGCATCTTTTAAGGCACCGGAGTGCTTGACGGGGACGGGGAGAAGCCCGATCCTCGCGCCACTCCGTTTCAGCTACCGCTTCGCCGATGTCCACACCCTCTCTCAAGCAACAGAAGACCTTTGCCCTGGTCCGCATCATCGGCGGCTTCGCCGCCGCCTCGGTGCTGGGCTATTCCTTCATCGCAAATGTGCTGGCCGGTCAGCCGGCCGAGGGGCCGGTACTCCTCACCGGTGTGATGGCCCTGGTCGGCCTTGGGTATGCCGCCTTTTACACCCGCAGCCTGAGTCGTGTCGCGCGCCTTGAAAAGGGCTCGGAGAAGGCTTGAAACCCGCCGTCCGCAAGCTGCTCGGCCTGTTCGCGGCCGTCATGGTCCTTGCGGGCTGCGCCAGCACCGGGCCCGTCGAGTCGCGCCCCTCCCCGAACCTCCCGCCGGCCCCTGGCACCAGCCCCGCCCCCGTGGCCCCCAAGCCGCCCATCAGTGCCGAGCCGCCTCGCGTTGTGCCGGCGCCCGTGCCGGCGCCGCAGCCTGCCCCACTCCCCGCACCGCGCCCCGCCCCGGCGCCCTACCCCGACGAGAATGAAGGCCGGGCTCTCGTTGCCAGCTACCTGCCCTTTCCCCTGAAAGACCGCGATGGCTGGGCGGCAGATATCTTCTCGGCCTTTTCCGCCCTGCGTATCCCCGTCACCCCCGACAACATCTGCGCGGCCATTGCCGTGACCGAGCAGGAGTCCACCTTCCAGGCAGACCCCGAGGTGGCCGGACTGTCCCGCATCGTCTGGAAGGAAATCGACACGCGGCGGGAGCGCCTCCACCTGCCGAAACTGCTGGTGGACGCGGCCTTGCTCAAGACCTCACCGGACGGTCGCAGCTACAAGGCACGCATCGACAGCCTGCGTACCGAAAAGCAGATGAACGCCCTGTTCGAAGACATGATCTCGGAACTGCCCGCCGGCAAGACCCTGCTTGGCGGCTACAACCCGGTCCGTACCGGCGGCCCGATGCAGGTGAGTGTGGCCTTTGCCGAGGAACACGTGAAGGAAAAGGGCTATCCCTATCCACGGCGCGGCAGCGTGCGTGACGAGGTGTTCACCCGCCGCGGCGGAATGTACTTCGGGATCGCCATCCTCCTCGACTACCCTGCCCCCTACAGCCGGCCGCTATATCGCTTCGCCGACTTCAATGCCGGTCGCTACAGCAGCCGGAATGCCGCCTTCCAGGACGCCGTGGCGAAACTCACGGGTCAAGCCCTGGCCCTGGACGGTGATCTTCTCCGCTATGCCGACGGCGTCCCGGCGGCGGAGCCCAGTGCCACGCTCGCGGCGCTGCAGGGTCTGGCGGGCCAGCTTGGCCTGTCCCGGTCCGAAATGCAGCGCGACCTGCGCCTGGAAAAGACGGCACGATTCTCCGGCACACCGCTTTACAGCAAGGTCTTTGCCCTGGCCGACAACCGCACCGGCACCCGCCTCCCCCGCGAGACGATGCCCCGGATCGATCTGAAGAGCCCCAAGATCCAGCGCAAGCTGACCACGGCCTGGTTTGCCGAGCGGGTGGACGCGCGCCATCGCACCTGTCTCGGACGCAACCGATCAGCTACGCCCTGAACATATGTCGGCAGGCCCGGCACTGGCGAAAACATTGCAGCGAGCGCTTCGGGCTTGCGCCGGGAGTCGCAGCCCTGCAAGGCCCGGGTTTGCGCCATCGCAGGGGTGAAATCGGGCCGTGCAGCAGATCCATCCACAAGCCCGGTCCTTGATCCGGACCAAGGGCGCTGGGGATAGGCGGGTTTTACAATCGAGTACATGCCACGCCCTTCAGGCGTGGTTTAATTTGCGCCAAAACAACGACCGTGGGAGATAAGCACATGAATTACCAGGAGCAGTACGCAGCAAAACGCGTCACGCCGGCCGAGGCCGTCCGCAACGTGCATAACGGCGACACCATCGTGGTGCCGACCGCCGTTGCCGAACCGCCTGCCCTTCTTACCGCACTGTCCGAGCACCGCCGTGATTTCCACGATGTGAAGGTGTCCCAGATCCTGGCCGTTCGCAAGTTCGGCTACCTGGATCCCACGACCGCCGAGCACGTCCGCCACGTCGCCTACTTCTTCAGCGGCGCCACCCGTCCGGGCTTCCGTGAGGGCGTGGTCGATTTCACGCCGAGCTTTTTTTCCGAGATGCCCCAGCTGATCGAACGCGGCCTGATGCCCGCCGAGGTGGTGTTCACCCAGGTCTCGCCGATGGATCAGCACGGTTACTTCTCCCTGGGCATCGCGGCCGACTACACCATGGCAGCCATCCGCAAGGCCCGTGCCGTGATCGTCGAAGTCAACGAAAACGTGCCCTTTGCCTTTGGCAACTGCCACCTTCACATCTCCCAGGTCACCGCCCTGGTTGAGAACAACGAGCCCGTTCTCGAAGTCGGCCTCCCCACCATCGGCCCTGTCCAGGAAGCCATCGGCAAGTACGTCGCCGACCTGATCGACGATGGTTCCACGCTCCAGATCGGCTACGGCGGCATTCCGGACGCAGTGGTGATGCAGCTCACCCACAAGAAGGATCTGGGCATCCACACCGAGATGATCGGCGACGGCATCCTGACCCTCGTGGAATCCGGCGCAGTCACCAATCGGCGCAAAAACTACCTGCCGGGCAAGATGGTGGCCACCTTTGCACTCGGGTCCAAGAAGCTCTACGACTGGGTTGATCGCAACCCGATGTTCGAAATGCATCCGGTGGATTTCACCAATGACCCCTATCTGGCCGGCCAGAACGACAACCTGATCGCCATCAACGCCACCCTGGAAATCGACTTCCTTGGCCAGTGCGGCTCCGAGAGCCTGGGCCCCATCCCGTACTCCGGCACGGGTGGTCAGGCCGACTTCGTCCGTGCCGCCAACCGGTCCAAGGGCGGTAAGGCCTTCATCGTCCTGCCCTCCACGGCCAAGGACGGCGCCATCTCGCGAATCGTTCCGACCCTGACGCCGGGCACCCACGTATCCACCAGCAAGAACGACATCAACTACGTGGTGACCGAATACGGCGTGGCGCAACTGCGTGGCAAGACGGCCAAGCAACGCTGCCAGGCCCTGATCGCCATCGCCCACCCGGATTTCCGTGCCGAACTGACGGAGTCCGCCAAAAAGATGCACCTGCTGTAATCCGGCATCGCAGCAAAGACAACGCCCCGGTTTTCCGGGGCGTTGTCTTTTTTACCCAACAGATCACGCGATTGGGGAAATCCACCCCGCGGGGAATGCCCTTCAGGGCATTTCGGCTTCGAGGGTGAAGGTGGCACCATCGTCCAGCCCCAGCACGGACACCAGATAGGGCATCACCTTCTTCAGCGTGGCCGGCAGCGTCCAGGGCGGGTTGATGATGAAGAGACCACTGCCATGCATGCCGAAGCCGTCGTCCGACGGCTTGCGCACATCCAGGCTCACATGCAACCAGCTGGTGATCGGCAGGCGCTTGAGCTTGTCCGGCAGCTCCCGCGACTGCATGGAGTGCAGTTTGGGGTACCACACGACGTAGGTTCCGGTCGCGAAGCGGCGCAGGCACTCCTTGAGCGCCGCAAGCACAGTGCGGTAGTCGGTCTTGATTTCATAGGGCGGATCGATCAGCACCAGGGCCCGCCGGGTCGGCGGGGGCAGAAAGGCGTTGATCCCGGTAAAACCGTCCTGCTCCAGCACGATGGCCTTGCTGCCCGCCTCATCGAAGGTCTTCTGCAGCAGGCGCCGGTCGGCCGGGTGCAGCTCAAAAAGACGCATCCGGTCCTCTTCCCGAAGAAGGGGTGCCGCACAGCACGGCGAACCCGGGTAGAGGCGCAGCTTGCCGCTCTCGTTGAGATCACGCACGAGCTTCAGATAGCTCTTCAGCTCCTTGGGCACATCCTTGCGCCCGAGCAGTCGGCCCACGCCGTCCTCGAACTCGGCGTTCTTGCGGGCAAAGGCCTCATCGAGGGAATAGCACCCCGCACCGGCATGGGTATCGATGTACCAGTAAGGCTTGTCCTTCTGATTGAAATACTCGAGCAACTGGACGAGGACAAAGTGCTTGAGCACGTCGGCATGGTTGCCGGCGTGAAAGGCATGGCGATAACTCAGCATGGCGGATGCACCCGGACACGGGAACGAAAGATCAGGGGCGCGATGCTACCACCTCCCCCACACCACCGCCTCCCTGCCCGTCACTCGGCGGCATCGTACTTGCGCCGGGAGCCCTTGAACCGGTCCACGGGATACTTGGCCTCGTTCTTGGCAAGCTTGGCCAGCGTGGCGGCCTCCAGATCAATGCCGGCCCTGTCGGCGATCAGGAGAAGATAGAGCAACACGTCGGCGCACTCGTCCTCCAGGGCCTCCCGGGCATGCAGCTCGTTCGGCAGATCCGCCACCTCCGCATCGCTCTTCCACTGGGTCAGCTCGAGCAACTCACCGGCCTCCAGGTTGAGGGACACGATCAGATTGCGCAAGGAATGGAACTGGGCCCAGTCCCGCGCATCCCGGAAGGCTGCGACCTTTTGGGTCAGTGCGTCCAGATCGGCGGCCACGGCTCAGGTCTTCCTGCTGTCGAGAAAGGCGGCCACCGCGAGATCGTGCTCTTCAGACGTGTGGGTGAGGGCCTGGTAGGCCGCCGACAGCTCCAGGATCGAATCAAGACGCGTGGTCTGGGCCTCGCGCATCAGGCGCTTGGTCATGCGCAGGGCCTGGCCCGGATTGGCGGCGATGCGCGTGGCCAGGGCCCGGGCCTCGTCAAGCAGCCGCTCCGCCGGCACCACGCGGGACACCAGGCCGATCTCCAGCGCCTGCCGGGCATCCAGCAGATCACCGGTAAAACTCATCTCCGCCGCCCGGGCATACCCCACCACCCGTTGCAGCAACCACGCACCACCGTCGCCCGGGATCAGCCCCAGTTTGACGAAGCTCTCGGCAAAACTGGCCTTCTCTGACGCAATGCGGATATCGGCCATGCAGGCCAGGTCACACCCTGCACCGATGGCCGGCCCATTCACCGCGGCAATCGTCGGCACATCGAGACGGTAGAAAGCCAGCGGGATGCGCTGGATACCGTTGCGGTAGTTCTCCCGCACCGCCATGCCATCCCCCGCAGCCAGACCCCGCTTGTCGCGAAAATCCTTGACGTTGCCACCCGCACAGAAGGCACTGCCCGCCCCCGTCAGGATGACCACCTTCACCGATGCATCCCGCTGCACCCGTTCGCAAGCCTCCACCACCGCATCCCACTGGATCTGGCTGGACAACGCGTTGCGCTCCCCGGGGGCATTCAGGGTCAGGGTGACGATACCGTCCTGTTGTTCAAAAACCACAAAATCACTTGCTTCCATATTGCACGCCTCCTCGCTTCGCCGGCAGCGCCCATCGTCCTGACAGGCCCGCCGTATGGGTCTAAGCCCTTCTTTCCCTTGCCGAATCTGACCCACAATGAGTCCGGCTCCCCTTGCACTCGAACGTTACCCTGTTATTATGGCGCGCTCTTCAGTCGGCCATTCGGCGGCACGGCTGAAACCACCATAACAGGAAAAATAACATGCCGATTTATCGCCTCGGAGAACGCGCCCCGGAGATGCAGGAGGGTGTATGGATTGCCGACAACGCGACCGTCATTGGTGACGTTCGCCTCGGCAAGAATGTAAACGTATGGTTCGGTGCGATTCTCCGGGGAGACAACGACCCGATCACCATCGGCGAGAACACCAACGTGCAGGATGGCTCCGTACTGCATACGGATGACGGCGTGCCCCTGGACATCGGCGCCAACGTCACCATCGGCCACAAGGTCATGCTGCACGGCTGCACCATCGGCGAAGGCTCCCTGATCGGCATCAATGCCGTGGTCCTCAACCGGGCGGTGATCGGCAAGAACTGCCTGATCGGTGCGAATTCACTGATTCCCGAAGGCAAGGTGATTCCCGAGCGCTCGCTGGTATGCGGTTCGCCGGGCCGCATCATCCGCGAACTCACCGACCACGAGATCAGCCGTCTCAAGGCCAGCGCCGACGGCTACGTGGAGAATGCGCTGCGCTACCAGGAAGATCTGGTCAAGCTGTAAGCGCTGCACGCCCGGCAAGGACGACACAGGGCTGGATATCCGCGGACATCCAGCCCTGTTGCATTCACTGCAGCGTGAGAATCACCGGTTGGTGATCCGAGGCGGCCGTGGCCTGGTCCACCGACACCGCCTCCACCCGGTCCACCAGATCGGCGCTGACAAAGAAATAATCGCAGCAATAGGCCCGGTCGGGCCACTCGGCCCCGTTGAGCCCCACCGTATTGAGATGCGGGATATCGCCATAGCAGGCGCGCCAGGCGTCCTCCCAGCCCGACACGTCGGCGCTGATGGGGGCGGTCATGCGGTAGAACTCCGGGCTGCCCGGCTCGCAGTTGAAATCCCCGCACACCAGGGCCGATGCCGGGCGCGGCCACACCGCAAACGGCGAGTCGGGCGCACAGTCCCGCCCTGCCTGGCCGCCCATGCTGGCGAGGCGCACCGCGTCGCACTGCAGGGTATGCAGGGCCACGATCTGGGTCATGCGCTGGATCCGCGAGTAGTACTCCAGATGGGTGTTGAGCACCCGCAGGGCACCGGCAGGCGTATCCACCACCACCTCCAGGCAAACCCGCGGCATGCTCGGCACGCCCTCTTCCGGCGGGCGCGGCAGGCTATGGCGAAATACCTGACCCACCGGCAGACGCGACAGGGTCAGGTTGCCGAAGCGGCTCCTGCCGCCGGCGCCATCGGGCACATCCACCCCGGCCGCAAAGTGGGCGCTGTAGCCCGGGAAGGCCTCAGCCAGCAACGCCACTTCATCAAGGGGCTGGCCATCATCGTGGAGGCCGGCAAAGCCGATGGACACCTCCTGCAGGCACAGCACGTCGAACTCTCCCAGCGTGCGAATGGCGGCAATCGTGCGCTGCAGATCCACAACGCCATCTGCGCCACGGCCCCACTGAATGTTCCAGCTCAATAGCTTCATTGAAAAAACCCGTTCTCCATGGTCATCGATCCACGCCGGCCAAGCCGTAACGGGATCGTTGGAATCGAGCATAGCAAGGCCGCGCGTCCGCCTCCTCCCCTATCCGCGCACTGCCGTGCTCAATTGCCGAATGCGCTGCAGGTGCATGAAAAATCCGGGATTTTTGTCACGCTGACGGGCCGCCCGGGATCGCCCCGGCACGCTCAAGACGGTCACTGCCCTGCCGTAAACCCGCATGTCACCCGCCAACGACCACCCCCATGAGCACACCCCAAGAACTCGTCGCCTGCGTCGAAAGGCTCGCCAGCCTCCCCGCCGTCTATCACCGCATCCGCGCCCTTCTCGACGATCCGGACAGCTCCGTGCAGGATCTCGCCAATGCCGTATCCAGTGATGCGGGCATCACCGCCCGCGTGCTGCGGGCCGTCAACAGCGTCCTGTATGGCTTTCCGGGCAAGATCGAGACCGTCGCACGGGCGGTCAACCTGATGGGCATGCAACAGGTCCATGATCTGGTCCTCAGCACCTCGGTGATCGGCGCCTTCTCCGGCATCCGCCCCGCACGCATGCACATGGTCCGCTTCTGGAAGGACTGCGTGTTCCGCGGGCTGGCGGCCCGGGCAGCCGCCCGCGAACTCGGCGTCGGCGATCCGGAACGCATGTTTGTGGAAGGGCTGCTTGCCGACATCGGCCACCTGGTGATGTTCCAGGCCGTGCCGGAGGCCGCCGATGCCGCCCTGACCGAATCCCGCCGCAGCCAGGCCCCCATTCACCAGATCGAGGACGACATCGTCGGCTGCAATTTCGCCGAAGTGGGCGCAGCCCTGGCCACCGCCTGGCACCTGCCCTCCGGCTTCGCAACCGCCATCGGCGCCCAGCTCAACCCGGCAATGGGTGGCCCCCATGCCACCGAGGCGGCCCTTCTCAACATCGCCAACCAGATCCTCGCCACCGAGGAAGATGCCGGCACCGACCCCGATGAAGCCGCCCTCGCGCTGATCGACCCCATGACCCTCGCCCGCTTCGAGGTCGAGGTCAGCCGGCTGGCGGCCATCCGCGACGCCGCCCGGGAGGAAAGCGCTGCCGTCATCGCCCTGTTCTTCCCAGATCAAAGCTGATCGGCCTCCTCCAAGCCCCTTCAGAGCCGGCGGAAGACCGTCTCCAGGGGCTCCCCGGCCATCACGCTACCCCGCCACACCACGGTGGTGCTCGGCTCGATCACATCGTAGGCCCGCGACACCCATCCGGCCATGGGCACCTCCGAACCGTGCAACACGCTCACGTCTCCCCCTTCCGGGAGCGACATGCCCAGCCGGATCGGTCCGTTGGACACGATCAGGCCGTCGGGAGTGCAGGTGACGTTGCAGTCCTCGCTGAAATGCCAGTACAGGCTGACGCTCTGCGACGCGCTGCCCAGGACCTGATCCTGCACGGTAAGGCAGGTACCGCGACTATCCATCTGCCAACTGCGGCGGTGCACCGGCTTGCCCGGCAGGCGGCGATAGCCATCGTGCTCGGCCACCAGACGATCCGCGCCACTGGTGGCAACACCGGCCCGCTCAAGCAGTGTCGTGCGAAAGCGCCGTAGCCACACGAAACGCCCCCCGGACAAGGCCTGGTCGTCCCTCCCCAGCACCAGCGTATTGTGCATGGCGCTCCCCCGAAAGCCATGCCGCCACTTCGCCGGCCCGTGGTAGGTTCCCGTCCCGGGATCAATCAGAAACTGCCGCCCCGCCACGGACAGGGTGAAGGACAGGGCATCTGCGTGGCCATGGGCTGCAACGCCCCCGAGGCCCAGCGGGCCCGCATCCGCCACAACCCGGAACTCGTCGGGCGTGTCCAGCCGGCTCCCCAGCACGAACACACCTCCTTCCGGAAAATCCGTGCGGCGGGTCGCCGGTGCCCCCTTCAGCAACAAAGTGTCGAAGCGTGAGCAGGCATCCGCCCCCAGCAGCCACACCGTGCGCGTGTCCAGCACGCCGGCCTTGCGCGCCAGGGACGGATTGCCGAACAACAGGGCGCCGGTAGCCAGCTGGGAATGGAAGGGGCACCCCCCGGCAGCCAGGGACAGGCCCGACACCACGCCATCGTCCGCATCACCAAAAGAGGGAACGTTGCCACCCGCATCCATGATGCCCGCCACGTACTCGAGCATGGCCTCCATGCGCTGCCAGTAGTCGGTGGAAAAGGGCTTGCCCGACCCCCGCGCCGCCAAGCCGGCCAGCAGCAGGAAATCCCAAACAAACTGCTGGTAGCCGGTGGACTGCTCCTTGTGCACACCATCCACCGTGCACTGGCGCAGCACCTCCCGCTCCAGCCCTTCCCGGCCCGCCCGCCGCCACAAACGGGCTTCAGGCCACAAGGGCCACGTGGCACCGGCCACGTAAAGCCCGGCCAGCTCGCCGATCAAGGCGTGACCGCCGTTCGACTCGCGGGAACGGAAGCCGCGGATGAACTCCGCATGCCGCCACACACTACTGAGCCAATCGATGCGCAGCACCTTGCCTACCGGACGCTTGAAGAGCGGTGACTGCATGCCGCCGATCAGCTGCCATACCGTCGCCCAGTTGATCAGACGGATGGCCGCCTCAAGGGCGCTCGACCAGTTGGCCCCCCGCGGATGGGGGCACTGAACAAACCAGCTCTCCAGGAGCAGCGCGATCCCGTCCAGGTAGCGCTCCCGCCCGGTGAGCTGCCAGGCCTGGGCCAGCACCACCAGCTCCCGATGGCGATTGAGTTCGCGCAGGTATTTGATGTCACCAAACGCCGCCGCGTCGTGCACGTCCATCCGCCTGCCGTCCCCCAGGGGAAGCAGCACCTCCTTGTCCGGGTTGCGGTTCCACTCGGGCGGAAAGCCCAGCCCCAGCAGGCGCGAGAACACCCGCCATTGCCCGGAAAGCACCTCGTCGGCACGTTTGAGGGCAAGCCCGTGGAAGGCCGGCTCCAGCTTCGGCAACCAGACCGCCCCCACCTTGTCCAGACGTGCCGCAGGCACCGTGGCCGCCTTGGCCGGGCGCCGCCGCACCACGGCCCGGCTTGCCGATGAACCGGCGCGCTCGACGATCTCTGCAACAGACATGCAGCGCAGCCGGTTCCAATACCACCCCACCTGGGTCAAGCTCGACATACGGTTGTCCGCTCCGCACCTGGCCAGTCGATTGGCCACGCTTAAATCTGTGAAAATCATCCCGCAGCAACACATGTAGCGGGACACGAAAGAGCATCAGCAGTGGAAATTCCGGGCGCACTCCCTTGGCCGGTGTCGCTGCAAACGCCCCCACACCGGCACAAACATCAAATTCACCTGCAAGAAGCCAAAACAAACCTCAAATTTGCCAGCAAAGTTATCACCTCCTGCGTTTTGGTCAAATACTTTGTTTTTGCAGTTTGTATCAATTTACAAGACGCACGGGTGCCATTGCCCTGACAGCCTCCGTCTCAAGCCCGAATCCGCGTGGTCGACCTGGGCACGGGTGCACCCGCTCATCGCCCTCCCTCCGCGTCCGGCCAGACCTCCGGCATAGGCGTTTCGGATAGACTTCTTCTTGCCCTCCACCCCAAGCCCTTGCCAACGGGCCGCACGATGAAAGCCTCCATCCGGATTCTCGGCACCGACCTCCTTTGCCGCAGCCAGGACAGCATCCACCCCGAACCCGCCTCGACGGAAGCGGCGCCCTGCCCGCGCTCCAGGGCTGGGCAGCCCGCTATGACATCGCCTGCCGACGGGGCGATGACGCAGCCTTGCTGGCCATCGGGCGGGAGCTGTTCGAATGGCTGAACCAGGGCGGCTGGGCCGGCGCCTGGGCGCGGGGCGGTGGCCCGCGCCAGCTGGAAATCCGCGTCTCCGGCGTCGATTCCCCCCTCGCCCTGGCCCTGCTCGACGCCCCCTGGGAACTCCTCGCCCTTCCCGAGGGCCATCTGGCCGACGACAGCGTCCAGCTCTTTGAACTGGCCCGGCGCATTGGCGAAGAAGCCCCGCCCCCCGAACCTCGCCATGCCGACCTGCAACTGCTCTTCATGGCCGCCGCGCCCCGGGGCGAGCACCCCCTCAGCTTCGAGGAGGAGGAATCAGCCATCCTCACCGCCACCCAGCGCCTGCCCCTGCACCTGGTGGTCGAAGAGAGTGGCGCCCCCGGCCCCCTGGGTGAACGCCTCGACCTGGACGGCCCTTTTGAAGCCCTGCACCTCTCCTGCCATGGCGACATCGACCGGGCCCAGGGGCCAGTCCTGGCCCTGGAGGATGAAACGGGCGCCCTGGCGCTGACCACCGTGGGCCAGCTTGTGGGCGCGCTGGGCGACCCCCGCGCGCTGCCCCTGGTTTTCCTGTCGGCCTGTCGGACAGCCGAGCAGGCTGACACCGGCCCCCGCAGCAGCGAACCCTTCGTGCGCGAACTCATCCGCGCCGGTATCGCCAACGTACTGGGCTGGGACGGATCGGTTTACGACAGCGACGCCCTCGCCTTTGCCGAGCACTTCTATGGCGAGCTTGCCAGCCTGCACAGCACAAGCCGTGCGGCGGCCGTCGCCCGGCAGGCCCTGCGCCAGCGCCAGTTGGGCAATCCGCAAGAAGGCCGGCACTGGCACCTGGCCCGTCTCTACCTCGGCCCCCAAGGCGGCGGCCCCCTTGCCGCCCGGGGCAAGCCCAAGCGCAAGCCCGCCGGTGGCGAGGAACAGTTCCTCGACGCCGCCCACCAGCAGGTGCCCGTTGCAGGGCGGGGCGAGTTCGTCGGGCGCAGGCGCCCCACCCAGGATGTGATCCGCGCCTTCCGGAGCGGCGAAAAGGGCGTGCTGATTCACGGCATGGGCAACCTGGGCAAGTCCAGCCTGGCCTACCGCATTGCCACCCGCCACCCCCGCCACACCAAAGTGGTGGTCTTCGGCCGCTACGACGCCCTCGCCATTTTCGACCGGCTCTGCGAGGCCTTGCCGGCTGCGGAACGGAGGCCGGTCATCGACACCTGGCGCAACGCCGTCCTCGCCAACGCTGGCGAGCTTGCGGATGCCCTGGAGGCCCTGCTCGATGGCCCCTTCGACACCCGCCCCATCCTGCTGGTCATCGACGACCTGGAGCGCATCCTGGAAGCGCCGAGCCCGTCCGATGCCACCGCCACGCCGCTCAGGGCGGATTTTCGCGCCCCCCTCGCCGCCGTCCTCCACGCCTTCCGGCGCGCACGCACCGAATCGCGCCTCCTGGTCACCAGCCGCTACCGCTTCAGCCTGCCCGCCCCCCGGGGCGACGATCTGGCGGACACCCTCGTCGCCATTCCGCTCCAGCCCATGGACGAGACCGACCGGCGCAAGCAGTTGCGCAGCGCCGCGCGCCTGGCCCGGCAGAACGGCCCGGCCACGGTGGATAAGGCCCTGCTGCATCAGGCCCAGCTGCTCGCCGACGGCAATCCGGGCCTTCAGGCCGTCCTCACCCGCCCCATCCTTGTCGGCGAAACCGAGGTGGCCGCCCAGGCCATGGCCCACATCGGGCACTACCAGCAGCACGGCGTACCGCCCGCCGACATCCAGCGCCTGATCGACCAGGGCGCAGCGGCGGATACCGGCAACGCCACCCTGGCCTTCTTCAAGCGCATGGCCTTTCACGCCTACCGCCAGGCCCTCACCCCCGCCCAGGCCGAGCTGCTGCGGGCGGCCTGCCTGTTCTCCCCCGGGCTGCCGGTTCCCCGCAGCGCGCTGGAGGCGGCCGGGCAGGCCGCCGGCGTCAGCGCCCCCGCCGCCGCACTCGATCGCCTGATCGGGCTGGGGCTGGTGGACGACTGGGGGCAGGAAGACACGGTCGCCCAGGTGTCCGCCAACCCCCTCGCCCGCCCCCTGGCGATCCCGCTGGATGACACCCTGCGCGCCCGGCTCGCCGACGCCGCCCTGCCGCAACTGGAGCGGCACTGGCGCGCAAGTGACGGTGCCTTTCCGCTCAGCCTTCGCGCCGTCGAAGTCGCGCACCTCGCCCTGGCCGCCACCACGCCCGCAGCGAATC
>ERZ795056.935-NODE-935-length-35469-cov-11.019625_pt1 | contig 35469 bp, 33 predicted proteins | sample MGYA00375140_ERZ795056 | MGnify/ENA primary metagenome ERZ795056 (study PRJEB30185, sample SAMN05720227) | activated sludge metagenome | isolation source: Anaerobic digester | place: USA | collected 2015-03-09 ...
ATGGCGCTCTCCTTCAACGGCATGATCGACAACATCCGCTCGCAGGCCAGCAGTGCGGAAGCCATCGGGAAAGGCAACTACGACACACCTGTGGTGGTGCGCGGAAGCCAGGACGTGCTCGGTGTAGCGTTATCGCGCATGCGTGAGAACCTGAAGGCAGCCCGCATCCGCGACAACGAGCAAACGGCCGCGTTGCAAGCCGAGAAGCAGAAGTTGGAACAGGCCAACGAACGCATCACGGTGCTGATCAAGGAGATGCACCACCGGGTGAAGAACAACCTGCAGGTGATCGCCAGCTTACTCCGTTTGCAGGCGGGAACGATCGCCGATGAACGCCTACAGAACGCCTTCGACCAGAGCCAAAGCCGGGTGACCTCCATGGCCTTGATCCACGAGAAGCTCTACAAGGGCGATGAGCTCGAGAATCTGGACGTGGGCCTTTACATCCACGAGCTCTTCTCCGAGCTCGTTCGTGTGAACGACGTGAGTGAACGGATCGCTTACCGCACGCACATCGAGAAGGGGCTCACCTTCGACCTCAACACCATGGTGCCCCTGGGCCTCTTGCTGAACGAGCTCATCACCAACTCGTTCAAACATGCCTTCACCGGCCGCGAAAATGGGCAGATCAAGCTCACCATCACCGATGCGAAGGAAGGCGCCTACGACCTGGTCTATACGGATGACGGCATCGGCATGCCGTTGGCCAAGATGCAGCCTGATGGGGCTACGTTGGGCGTATCACTGATCGAAAGCCTCGTAGAGCAGTTGAACGGACGCATGACGGTGGAAGGAAGCGACAAAGGCACCTACTACCACATCCGGTTCCGCACGCTGGGCGCGAAGTAGAACGCCTACCCGTTGGCCAACTCAGCCTCCACCTCTTCGGAGAGGTCCATGTTGTGGTAAACGGCGTTCACATCCTCGTCATCCTCCAGCATGTCCACCAGCTTCATCACGTTCTTCGCCGTGTCGAGGTCCACTGGAATGGTGGAGAGCGGGAAGCGCTTCAGCTCGGCGCTCTTGGTTTCAACGCCCAATTGCTCAAGCTTCTGGGCCATGCTGCCGAACGCGGTATACGGCGCCAGGATCACCAAGCCGTCCTCATCGCGGATCACGTCCTCGGCACCGCCGTCGATGCATTCCATTTCGAACTCGTCGGCATCGCGCCCTTTCAAGGCGGCATTCTCGATCACGAACTCGGCCTTGCGTTCGAACACGTGCGCCAAGGAGCCGCTGGTCCCAAGGCTACCGTCGCACTTGCTGAAAAAGCTGCGAACATTGGCCACGGTGCGGGTGGTGTTGTTGGTGGCCGTTTCCACGAAGATCGCCACCCCGCCTGGCGCGTAGCCCTCGTAGGTCACTTCCGCGAAATCGGCGCCCTCCCCACCGGCGGCCTTCTTGATGGCGCGATCCACGTTATCCTTCGGCATGTTCATACCGCGGGCGTTCTGGATGGCCATCTTGAGCCGCGAGTTGGCATCAGGGTTGGGCCCACCTGCCTTCACGGCCATGGCGATCTCCTTGCCGATGCGGGTGAAGAGCTTGCTCAGCTTGGCGTTGCGTGCGAAGATCTTGTGCTTACGTTTCTCGAAGATGCGGCCCATAGCGCGTAGGTGCTGGATGAAAGGACCGCAAAAATAGGGGAATGCCGGGATGGCGGCATGGCTTATCAAGAACGAGGCCGCGAGCGAACATTCCTGTTCGTCGCGGCCCCACGGGTGCAACCCCTCGTAGTGCCCGGCCAGTGGCCGCAGCCCTAGTTGAACCCGATGATGGTCAGACCCACATTGAGCGGGGTGAGCTCAGGCATCACCTTATCCTGGAACAGCGGGGTGAGCGCGTACTCGGCGAAGAGGTTCAGACTTCCATAGCCGATGCGGGCCGATGCGGCTAACCGGTAAGGCAGCAAACGATGATCGCCCTTATCGATGTCCTTTTCAATGCGGCCATCCATGCGGTACTTCTGCTTGTACATGCTATCGTAGTACCAGGTACCCACCACGCCCACCGCGATGTGGAAGTTCTTCTTGTGGTCGAAGTCGAAGGAGCGCGGCTTCTTGCCACCCACGGTGTCGCGCGCTGCGGCGAGCACCTCGGCCTCGGTGGGCATCTTGGCGCGTTTGGTGTTGAACTCGAGCATCAGCGGTACGCGGAAGCCGCTCTGGCGCAGTTTGCTCTTGATGAACTGTGGAGATTCCACCGGGAAAGCGGTGATGGTATCGCCCTCGAAACGGATCACACTGTTATCGCGGAAGCGGTAGTTGGTGAATTCCCAGCCCAGGCCGGTGAGCAAGCCCACATGGTGCGATCCGAACTCGATCTTCTGTTCCATGAAGTTGATGGACACGAAGCGCGACCGGCCTTGGTCGAGCTGGAGGAAGTCATACTCGCGCGGGAAATCGCCGCTGCCATCGGGACCCAGGAGTGCGTTGGCACCGATATCGATACCGCTCCAATAGGTGAACTGATTGCGGCGCTCCTTGCGTAATTCCTTGAGCACATCGCTCACGCTGTCCGTCTCCGACATCCAGTTCTTATCCTCGGAGGTGATGGTGATCTTCTTCCGCTTCGTGTTGATCACCAGTGGGCTTGGCTTGTCCGTTGTATCGGGGTCGGAGGTGATGTGGGCGTAACCGCCCTCTTTGGAGTTCACCCCTAGCTCCAGCCGCTGCTTGTTGCGGGTCTCCACGGAATCGGTCTGGGCCACGGCTAAGGATGCGCTATTCGCGAGGGCCAGTGCAAGGATCAGCTTGTTCATGATCGTCGGTTTCTATCCATAGGACGGACTGTTCCACGCATAGTTACAGGCCCGCCATGAAATGCGAAGAGCCCCGCTAGGCGAGGCTCTTCAAGGATCCAGGTCCTACCGGATCATACTTTCTCCGGCCGGAAGTTGAACACCATACGCGTGGTCTTCCAGCTTCCATCGGGATTCTCACCGATATCGATCCGGGCCAATTTGCGCAGGACGTAAGCCTTCAGGTGTGCGTTCGAGGAACTGCAATCGATCACCTCGACCCGGCCTTCCTTGTTGATCACGAAGCTCACGAACACTTCACCGGTCATATCCTCTTTGGCCAAGAGCGGGAATGCGAGCGTGTTGTTGAGGGCGCGATCGAGGGAACGCTCGAGCGCGGACTTCTTCGTGGCCGTGTTCATGCGAACGGGTTCTGCGGCGTTGGTGTACCCGAGGGTGAACACGGTGGCGAGCAGCAGGAGTGAACGGGAGATCGTGGTTTTCATGGCGCAGTGGTGTTCGTTGGTATCTGCCCATATGACGCGGTGGTACCCACCCATGTTACGATCGGGACCGCGGATCGTGACGAGCGGCGGATGGATGGTGATGAGCGGAATGGATCGCTCTTCAATACGGCTGCGTTCAGCGGCTCGCACTGATACTGAGGTTGCGACCGAGCCTCAGGTTGAACCCGTTGATTCCGCCCTTCGCCTTTCGCTCCAAGTCGAGGCCAGCGTGCGCGCCACCCACCACCTTCAGTGTCCGATCCACGGCAGCCATGGCATCTTCACCGTCCAGTGGTGTAGCACTCCGCTCAGGGGTGCCGAGTACACGCTCACGTAAGGCGCCAGCGAACACATCGCTCAAGGTGCGCCCGTTCGACGTGGAGATCGCCGCCGAGCGCTCAGCCGGTGCGTTGACCTCAGCGAGTTGTTCGGGTTCTTCCGCGGTCGACCGACTCGGATCGAGCCGTGCAGGTTGCTCTTGGGCGGGCACCGGCTCTTCCGCGATCAAGTGGTCCTGCTCATTCCGAGTGGGCTCCACGGGCAGCTGCACCGGCCGTTCCATTGGTGGAGCATAACGCTGTTCAGGGTGTTCGTCCGTGGCAACCGGACCTCGTTGATCGCGGGGCACCACCGGCTTCACGAACGAGGTGTCGCTACCGGAATGCCGCTCCGCGCCGGTGATAGGCTGCGCTTGCTCCTGAGGGTTTTCCTCCTTCGCGTTGTCCTCGGTGGTCGTGACCGGTACGCGTGCGATCCGTTCTTCAACGCCATCAGGACTGCGCAGATACCAGAATCCCACGGCAATGAGCGCGGCAACGGAAGCGGCGGCAGCCATCCGTCCGTACCAAGAGCCGAACGCGATGGGTATCACTCGGCCTTCCCGCTTCTTCAGCCCTTCCTTCCCCGCGAATCGGACCGGCGTGGCCTCGATCCGTGTAGCCTTCATCAACGTCCATTTCCGTTCAAGGGCTTCATGCTGCCGCAGGAAACGATCCAACGCCTGCTCCTGTGCAGCGGAGAGGTCCCCCTCCAAGCGCGCGATGAGGTGATCGTCCAAGGTCTGCACGGTAGGCCTTCCCAAGGGCGGGTAATGGCGCTCCAGATCTCGCTTCGCAGCGAATGCGATGGCCTCGGGCACCAACTTGGTGAGGGCAAAGGTCCGCTCCGCTTGCTGCCACTCGGGATGTGCGATCAAGTACGCGCGCAAGGCATCCTGCTGTTCCCGATCGAGGTCACCCTCGAGCCGGGCGATCAATTGATCCTCCACAGTGGACATGCCCACCAGGCCTACCGGCGGGATGGAACGCTTCAGGGCCTCCTTTTCCAAAGCTCCCAGCTCTGCCGCGATCACCGTCACCGATGGCAGCGCCACATCGTCGGGCGCCAAGTGCGGGTGCACGGCAAGAAAAGCATCGAGCTCACGCTCCTGTTGGGGCGTGAGGTTGCCCTCCGACCGATCCAGCAGCCAGGCTTCGTAGTTGGTATGGTCGAGCGATCCGTTCAAATCACAAGGTCGAGTTGGCCGATGTATTCCTTCAATGCGGTGCGTCCACGGTAGATGTACACCTTCACCTGCGCCAGGTTGAGCTGCGTGAGTTCGGCGATCTCCTCGTACGAATAGCCTTCAAGGTCGCGCAACAACACCACGCTCCGCTGCACGGCCGGCAGGGTGGCAAGGGCTGCATCCAACACTTGTTTCAGGTCGGGCTGGTGCTGCGAGGTTTGGTTCATGTCCAGGTGGAACTCCTCCATCCGTGTGCTACGTTGTCCCTTTCGCACCTCGTCCACCATCACGTGGTGTGCGGTGGTGAAGAGGTAACTCTTGGCCTTGCCCCCGTCCACTTCCTCCACCTTCGACCACAATCGTGCGAAGCTCTCCTGCACCACGTCCTTGGCGAGCTCCTCATCGCGCAAGTGTTTGAGCGCGAAGCGGTAGATGCCATCGGCATGCAGGTCCACTGCGGTATTGTACTCGGAAGGCGTCATCGGGGGAGGGAGCCCGTTCTACTTCTTAGACGCCCTTCTCGCTCGGAAGTTACAGCCTTGAAGATCAAGTCCCCGACACGAAGATGCGCTCAGGGAACCGAAGGGTGAAGGTGGTTCCCTGGCCTAGTGTGCTGCGCACATCGAGTTGAACCCCATGGCTGTGCAGGATGGTCCGGGCTGTGGTGAGACCCAGACCCAAGCCGCCGGGCCGACCACTGTAGAAGGGCTCGAACAAACGCTGTAGGTTCTCCGGCGGGATCCCTTTGCCATTATCGGCGATCTCCATGACCACCGCCGAGGGATCGCGGGTCACGGTGAAAGCAAGCTGCCCTTTGGCGGGCTCCATGGCCTCCACGGCGTTGACCGCGATATTGGTGATGGCGAGGTTGATGAGCTCGCAATCGGCCATCACTTCTGGCAGGTCCTTGATGATATCCACAACAGCTTTCATCTGTTTCAGATCCATCCGATCGTTCACGGCTTTGAGGGCATTGTGCACGATGTCATCCATACGACATGGCGCCAGGTTCAGCTCCCGTTTGCGCGATGACTCGAGCATCTCCTTGATGAGGGTGCCGATCCGCTTCAGGTTACGATCCACGATGGCGAAATAGGGCTGTACGGCATCGGCCTTGTCAGCGACCTCATCCTGGATCTGCTCGATGGCCAAGTGGATATTGGTGAGCGGATTGCGCACCTCGTGGGCCACTGTCCGGGTGATCTGCGCCGTTAGCTCTAACCGATCCGTCTCTTGATTCACGGCTTGCGCCCGCTTCTGTTCAGTGATATCACTGAACGTGACCATGAAACCATCCTCAAGCTTCACCGCGTGGTGTCGGTACCAGCTATCAAGCCCGGAGCCGGCGTAATGGAACTCCTTCACCGAAGGCTCGTTGGTATCAACGGTATGCACGTAATCGTCAAAAAGCCCGTGGGTCCTGTTCTCGGGCATCTCCTCCAGGAGCCGCTTGCCCACAAGGTCCTCTCTACCCACTGCGATATTGGCCATGCGATTGGAGCTGAGCCACTCGAAATCGACGATACGACCTCCAGCATCACGAATGGATCGGAATGACATGATCCCGCTGGGTGAAACATCAAGTACTTGCTGCAGCTGGTTCTGCAAACTAGCCCGTTGGGCTACCTCTAGATCAAGGTCTCTCACCTTTGCCCGCAATGTCACACGCACCGCCTCGTTCCTGCGCAAGGTGCGAGTGAGCCGCCAGAAAAGCACGGCCGTTGCGAGTATCGCCAACAAGGAGTAGACCACCAACATGAACGGCGCATCCACCCCTTCCTCACGTTCGCGGTTCAACAGAGCATCGCGACGGGCGATCCGGTCGTTGACGAATCTGGAATGGACCTGGCGTAAGGTGTCCATTACGGCTTTGGCTTCGCGAAGGTCGTAGGCCAGTGATGGCGAACGCACCACCGGTTCCCCATTGTTGTAGGCCATGGCACGCCAGCGGGTCTCCAGATCGGAGGAAAGAGCGCGCAGCCGGGAAAGGGCCGCACCATCAGCAGGCGTGGAACCATAGAATCCGATCCTTGCGGTGTGATCATACAGCCTGCGGTTGGCCAGGCGATACGGTTCCAGGAACGTCGAGTCGTTGGTCAGCTGGTAGCCGCGCACACCGGTCTCAGCATCGCGCAAGCTTGAAAGGAAGCCTTCAAGCTCCAATATGGCCAGGTTGTGGGACCGCACCTCCTTAACGGTGCGGGCATATTGCCTGATGTTCCTGTAGGTGGCGTAGAGCAGGATGAGCATGACCACCATGGTGCCTATGTACAGCATGGTGGTGAGCCTTCGCTCATGGCGATCCTTCTGTAGCTCGACCATGGTTGATCGTATGACCGTTTAACGCAGAGGCCGAGGATCAGACCTCCAGGCCGTACGACTTCAATTTGTTGTACAAGGTCTTGCGGTCGATGTTCAGCTGTTCCGCGGTGCGCGACTTATTGTAGCCGTTCCTTTCCAACGCTTGAAGGATGGCTTCACGCTCCGCTTGGTGCGCTACTCCGCGCAAGCCATCGCCCCCACTGTTAGAGGAAGCGGGAACATTCGCCGATCCGAGGTCTTCCGTTCTTCCCGAGGCACCGCTGAGAACGATAGCGGGCAGACAATCCGCGGTGATCCGTGGACCGGTACTGAGCAGGACCGCACGTTTGATCACATTACCCAATTCGCGTAGGTTGCCGCTCCAGGTATGCCCACAGATGTGGCCCAACGCCGCTTCCTCGAACCCCTCCACCTGACGCCCGAGACGCTCGTTGGCCAGCGTGATGAAGTGTTGTGCGAAAGTGGGGATATCTTCCCGACGCTCCCGTAATGGCAGCAAGTGGATGGTGAATTCCTGGATCCTGTGCAGCAGGTCCTCGCGGAATCGGCCTTCTGCGACCGCCTTGCGCAGGTCCTCGTTCGTAGCCGCGAGGATGCGTACATCAACTTCGATATCCTTGGTACCACCGATGCGCTTGAACTTCCGCTCTTGGAGCACGCGCAGCAGTTTGATCTGATTCTCGTAGGTGAGGTTCCCGACCTCGTCCAAGAACAAGGTGCCGCCATCAGCTTGTTCGAAGCTCCCCGCGCGATCGCTCACGGCTCCGGTGAAAGACCCCTTGGTATGGCCGAACAGCTCGCTGCCCGCCAATTCCTTGGGCAACGCTCCACAATCGACGGAAACGAACGGTGCCTTCGCGCGCGTGCTCTCCGCGTGGATGCGTTTGGCCACGAACTCCTTTCCGGTACCGGTCTCGCCGGTGATGAGCACGGACATATCGGTCGGTGCCACCAACGCGATGTGTTTCGAGATCAGCTGTGCCGATGCGCCTTGACCATCGACATAGGTGGTCGATCGTTGTGCGCCGGCCGCCTTTCCGCGTGGTGCATTACCACTTTCGGGGTTACGTGCCGTGTCCCCAGCGGCCAAGGCATCCTGTACACGCATGAGGAGTTCATCCGGATACAGCGGCTTCCCGATGTAGTCGAACGCGCCTTTGCGCATGAGATCAACAGCCAGCCGCACTTCCGAATAACCCGTTATGATGATGACCTGGGTACTCGCGGAAACGGATCGGATATGCTCCAGCATGCGTGGCGCATCGGTGTCGGGCAAGCGGTGATCGCAGAGAACGAGATCGAAGCGCTTGTGGGCGAGCTCTTCACGCGCTACAGCGCCGCGATTGGCCGTGGTGACGGCATAGCCGTTCTTGGTAAGTAACCGAGCGAGGAGGAGACACAGGTCCTGATCGTCGTCGATCACGAGGATGTTGGCGGTGGACATTGTGGTGGACTTTATGGTAAAGGCTCAGGCCTGGAAGCCCAAGGTCCGGATGCTTGAGAAGATGATCTCCCGGTTGAACGGTTTGGGGATGAAGACATCGGCACCTGCAGCCACCGCCCTTCCCCGTTCAGAGTCCATTGCACTGATGGCGATGCAACGCGCATGTGGAGAAACCGCCTTTACCTCGGGAATGAGTTCATAGCCCAGGCCATCGGGTAGGTTGACATCCACGAACACGGCATCGTACTTCGCCTGCTCCAACGCCGCACGTCCCTCTGCCAATGAATGGGCGAAATAACATTGCGTGCCGGTGCGGCGTAGCATCGCGCACAACAATTCGCAGATCTCCTGCTCGTCATCAACCAAAAGTGCGTTCCTCATGACTCGTTCTCTCTCCATGGCCGTTGCGTGATACGGCCCAAATTATCAGGTCGTGGGTCATCGAAGTGCCATACGTCGTATGATCCCTTACGCGTTGAACTATGCGAACACAAGGCATGCCGAACGATGAATAAGCCTTGGAACAACACCTCCAACACGCCCAACAAGATAAGCCTGGGGAAATATCTCCCCAGTACCGTAGAACAAGCTCCCATTCACTTTGGCTAGCATCTCAAGGGTCAAGATCCTGCAAACCTCTTCTGTCCGCCGTGGCACGACTTTGGCCTCTTCCGCAGCGTGCCGAAACGGGGGTTATATATCAGCAGGAACCGTTTGCTGGGCTGGGCTTGTATCGCTTTGGTCCTCTCGATCATCTCCGGCACCATTGCATTCGGCGAGGTTGAGGGCCCAAGCACCCACTACCCGCGGATAGCTTTCATCACGTTCCTCTTGGTCTTCGTACTGCTACTCGTACTGACCACGGTGGCGCAGGAGAAGGAATGAGACGTGCGAATGCACTTCAACGCAAAGCCTAGGCCTATAAACTATTCCGATCCGCGATCTCGCCCAGATACCAGGCGAATAAAGAAGCCCGACACCCTAGGGTGCCGGGCTTCCCCTAGGCGTCCGATCAGAGGAGGATGATGAGCAAAAGGACGATGATGATGACACCTGCGGTACTGATGTAGATGACGCTTCCGCCCCTATTCAGCTCCGTCATGGTCCGCTTAAGCTCCTTGTATTCAGTTCGAAGAGCCTGGCGTTCATGGTGTGAAAGTTCAGAACGATCCGTGCCAATGATCACCTCTAGGCGGCTCTTCGTATCCAGCACATCCTGTTGTTGGGCGCAGTCCAATAGTTCGAACCTTGCCTGGTCAACGATGACCTGTTTTTCGCCGATCGGTGCTGCGAACGATCTTGTTAGACCCACTGTCAGGGCCAATATGGTGAGTGTGATCCGCATTGTCGTATGGTTTTAGTTCTGATGAGGTTCACCTGGCGAGCCGCAATCGAATGCCGGCGCTCAAGTTGACTTGGTTGACACGCGGATCCGTCCGAAAGCGGTCACCTTGGAAAACATCGCTCATGGCCACATTGTAGCCTCCCTCTACGAAAAGAAAGCCCACCTCCAAACCTGCACCTGCACCAATGAACCATTGCGTACTGGTGGTTTCCACATCCAACTGATCATTGTTCAGTTCAGCGCTCAGGTTGAGCAGTGCGGTGGGGCCGCCCACGACATACAGGTTGAATCCGGGTTCATCGCCAGGATCCAGTAAGTGACGACCTACCATGAGTGGCACTCTTAATGACCTATCGGTGTACCGGAACTCCACGTCGGTCCCGATCGGCGCTCCTGCAGCGTCAAGACCAGCAACGGTGTAGTTGAGATTGCGCACTTGAAAGTGAGCTCCTGGTCGCACGAACCACAGGCCGCCGAGCATGAGGTCGACGCCGGCATGATAGCCTGCACGACCCACCCAACGCTCATCACCAGCATCGGTCACATTACTGCCGTTATATCCACCACCGAACCTGAACTCTTGCCCATACAGCACCGTGCTGGCCGATAGGACGGTGAAAAGAAGGAGCGATCTTGACGTCATGAGGTGTGGTATTGTCGCAATCCCATGTCCATCTTCATGCCACTCGTAGTGCGCTTCGCTCCCGTTAGGACATCCGCAACAAATTCCCCAAGGTCCTGTGGAACGTGGAATGGGCGCCCCTCGCCGATAAGCTCGTTCTTCAGCATGACCCATCAGGCAATTGCCGATGACAAGCAGCCCTATCCGAACACTACTTAGACCTGTGAGGGGCCTCGATCCGACCGGAGTATCCTCGCCATTCAAGTATGCCTGCGGGGATCGTTGCGATCAGGACACATGCTCCGATCGCGGTCTAGCCTAAAATAAGAAGGGCCGCTCTTGCGAGCGGCCCGGACGTTCCTGATGATCCTCTAGTTGCTCGGTATACCGAGGGAGACGAAGGCCTGGACACAGCGGTTCTTCGCATCCCCGAGAAGAAGGTCAGCCGCATCGGTATCGGCCACATTGGTAAGACCGTGCAAGTAACGCACACCGACTTGTACTGGCCCTGCGTTGAATGCAACCCCGCCTCCGAGGCCGAAGTCCATGGTGGCGAAGCTGTCCTTGTCCAACTCCTCTGACCCCGATCCAAGATCACCGGAGGTGCTCACGTTCGCATTCAGGAGATAGCCTGCATAGGCCCCGGCTTGTAGATCAACGATACCGCCCACGCGGAAGGAAGCCATTACAGGAAGCTCGATATAATTGAGGTTGAAGTCGACCTCTTGATCGATCAGTCCGAAGAAGCCCGAATACGTGGTGTTCGAGCCTTTTCCGGAATAAAGCAGTTCGATCTGGAGCCCAAAAGCCTCTTCAGGCATGGTGCGGAAGAAAACCCCTCCATTCACTCCAAGCCGGGTCTTCTCTTCGTTCGCCGCATCCACGGCCAAACTGGAAAGGTTCAATCCGCCTTTGATCCCGAAAGCTGGGCCTTGTGCGGAAGCAACGCCTGCGCCGGTGGTCAACAGTGCAGCAAGTACGATCCGATGTTTCATTGAATTCTGTTTTGCATGTAGTGGAGCAAATTCGTGCCGATCGATCCTGTGCTTGAACCTTGTTCGGCACGAGGCGCAAGACCTCACGGTGGGCAATGATCTTCCCATGCAGGCCTTCAACAATGAAAGCCGCTCGGAAAGGAGCGGCTTCCATTATTGTATGATAGGCTGACCCTATCGCACCTCTGCCACGAAGTAGTGGCTCAATCTCCAGAACGCGTCGGGGTCCTTGATCTTCAAATAGGCGAGCTCATCCTTCTCCTTCACGATCTCATAGGACCCTTCAGGGTGTTCTGTAACGAACTCCACCTTCTTGCCTTCGAGCGGAATGCGCTCCGTGTTCCGCGTATCGATGGTGCTGAGGGCATTTCCAGCGAGACCGCTATTCAGCTCTGAACTACGCCCGATGCCGAGGACACCACCTTCACGTTTCACCACTCCTTTCGCCTCCAGATCCTTGGCGGACCCTACAGCATACCAGGCGGTGTGCATCTCATTCCCCAGTTGCTCGATGGTGGCTTCACGGCGGGCCATTTCCAGTTCGAAGGCGTTCAATTTCTGGTTCACCTCTTCGATCTTGAAGTCCTTAGCGAGAAGATCCTCCTTCATCAGGGTGATGGCCGAGTCGCGAGACGCCAATTCGGTGTCCAAGGCTTTCAGCTTCTTGCGCAACGAGCCCGAATCCACTTTGGACTTGTCCAGTTTCTTCGTCAACTCAGCGATCCGATCGCGGCTCTCCTGCATCAATGAATTCATCAGCTGTATGTCGCGCATGATGCGTTCTCGTTGATCGACCGTAAGGTTGGCCTCATCCGGTGGGAGCAACTTTTCGCGGTCCTCGATCATGGCGAGATTCTCTTCGATGTCGCCGAAAGAACGGGTCATATCGGCAATGAGCGAATCACGGGTCTGCACCTCGTTCTTCAGTCGGCTATTCTCGTTCAAAGCAGCCTGCTCGCTTTCTGTCGGTCCACTCTGGCAAGCTGCAAGGCCCAGTACGAAGAAGGCAGAGCTGCCTGCGGCTCGTAGGGAGGTTTTCAGGGTGTGCATGGGTTCTGGGTTTTGCCATGCTTCCTCCGATCGGATGCCGATCTACATTGAGCACGAGGGTGACCGCAGAGCGGGGCGTGTATTCCCCGGATCGTGGTGGAGCCTTCCACAGTAGTGGTCAAGGTCGGACGCGACCTACATCCAGCGAACGCGCAACGAAGCCCTCGATGCGTTGCAATCCTTCGCGCACCTTCACAAGGCGTTCCTTCACCATCGAAAGATCGGTGGCCTCCTCAAGCATATCGGTATGTAAATGAAGGACGGTGAGCGGATCACGCACCTGGCTGGTGATCCGATCTTTCGTAGCTCGTTGCTCGTCCATAAGCATGCGCAGTTCCACTTCGCGCAAGGCGCTGGTGCCGATCTCGCGCAGGATATCGATCTCCAGCGCTGACCACTCACGCGGCACGAAGTCCACCACGCAGAATGAACCAATGGGTTCACCGCTCGAAAGGAATAGGGGCATGCCCAAGTAAGCAGCCACACCGAACTCCTTCACCGTGGGGATGTCCTTGTACAGCGGATGCTCCCTGGCATCATTCACAACCAACGGCTCATCGTTGAGTATGGCCAAATGGCAGAACGTCCTACCCGTCACCCGACGCACGGTGGCCAACGGTTCCGGCATGCCATAACAGCTCTTGAAGAGGTCATGGTCGGTCTCGACCACGGAGAAGAACGAGATCGGAGCACCCGTCACCAGCGAAGCCAAACGGGTGAGGCGATCGAACGCCTCCTCGGCAGGTGTGCCCAACAAACCGGTCCGCTTCACCGCATGAGAACGGCCTTGGTCACTTACCAAGGCCGCTGCCCTTTCAATTGCATCCAACATGACCGAAAGATAGATGAGCTCCGGGGGTGGCTGTGCGCGCCATCCGCTCAACCCTTCCTGGCAAAGGGAGCTGACCGATCAAAGTTCTCCGCGTTCAGCCGCCTTCTTCATCCTGTCGTTCGCGTAGATGGCTATCTCCACTCGACGATTCTTCGCCTTTCCCGCACTGGTGGAATTCTCATCCACAGGCTGCGTCTCACCATATCCCATGGTGGTGGTCCGTCCCGCTTTCAATCCTTGTGCGACCAAGTACCGCTGTACACTGCGGGCCCGCGCTTCGCTGAGTTCTTGATTGTGATCATCGGCACCATCAGCATCCGTGTGTCCTTCGATCAGTACCTCGGTGTCTTCATATTTGTTCAACGTGGCCGACAGCTCCTTGAGGTTGGCCTCTGAGGCTTGGTTGAGGTCGCTTTTATCCACTGCAAAGAGCAACCCACTGTCGAAGGTGATCTTGATCCCCTCCCCGACCCGTGTCACTGTCGCTCCATCCAGATCGTTGCGCAACTCTTCGGCCTGCTTGTCCATATGCCGACCGATGAGCGCCCCTGCCGTACCACCAACGACTGCGCCGATGATCGCCCCCACGGCTGTACCGTCCTTGCCCCCTATCTGGTCTCCGATCACCGCTCCGAGGCCGGCTCCAGCACCTGTACCGATCGCGCCCCCTTTGACCGCGCGCGAAGCATTGCAGGCCGAGAGGATGGTCGCCGCAGCGAGCATAACCCCCATTGTCATTCTCATGTTCGTCATCTTGGTGGTATTTCTCGATCCTGTATATGATCGCATGCCGAGACTTTCCAAGGCGACAAGGGACCGAGCATCGTGGCGTGCATGCCACATGATGAGCAAGAAGAGCCTCAACAGGCGCTGTACTTCAGCGATCGAAACGGAACAGCGGAGCATGGTCGCTCTTCCTACCGAGGATGGAATCACGGATGATCCCAGCGGCCACGACACTGAAGGTGATCCCATTCCCACCCATACCCAGCGCGAACCAGATACGAGAACCCACCGATGCACGATCGATGTAGGGCAAGCCATCCTTCGTAGAACCGAAGGTCCCACACCAGCTGAATTCTCGCTTGAGGTCGAGGTCCGGCATCAGTCGCCTTACGTCCTTGTGCAGCCTCTCACATTTCCGATCAAGGAAGGCATCACGCATGGCAGGGGCACGGAAAGGCAGATCCCGTCCCCCCACGATGATGCGTCCGTCAGGCGCGGTGCGCAGGTAGAGATAAGGTTGGGCCGTCTCCCATAACAAAGCGCGCTCAGGCCAAGGTTGAACTGCGGCTCTGGGTTCACTGATGAACGCGTAGGTACTATTCAAGCTGACAACGTCTTTCGGCAAGGTGCCATGCGCTTCATAACCGGTGGCCAGGATACAATGCTTCGCTCGGACGTTGAACCCACCCTGTGTGCGCAGAACCACACCTTCCCGATCCTCCTCCACCTGCAGTACGGGGGTTCGCTCAAAGATCCGCACACCACGTTCACGACCATATCGATGTAGGTCGTGCGTGAATCTCCACGCATCCATCTCTGCTGCTTGTTCTGTCCGGATGGCGGCAGGAACATCGAAGGGAAGCCACTTGCGGCAAGCGCTCCCTTGCTCGAAGACGGTCTCCATTCCATGTGCATTACGCATCTGCGCCTCGTTACGCAAGTCCTCAACATGGCGATGGCGACTGGCGAACTGGATGCTTGGCCTCCGCTCGAGTCCAACGTGGCCTATCCGCTCAGCGATACCGACCAGGTCATCAACAGCCCCCCAACACGCTTGGTAACTGCGCACAGCGTGGGAACCACCAACCAAGGCGGCCAGCTTATGCAGCGGCGTATCGATCTCATATTGCAACAGCGCTGTGCTGGCACAAGTACTTCCCGTGCCCAGTGCACGGGCGTCAAGAACCACACATCCGATCCCCGCTTCCACCAGGTGGAATGCGCACAAGGCCCCGGTCACACCTCCGCCAACGATGACGACATCTTCGCGAATGTCATTCTGCAATGGTGAATGGACCGGCCCGATGCCATTTCGAACCAGCCAGAACGGTATTCCACCGTGCAGGTCGTAACGCCCCTGTTCAGCATCGTTCGAGCGCTGTAGGTCAAGGATGCTCATGGGTGACCGATCACTCAACCCGCGGGACTGATCTGAACGAACTGGGGCCTGCGGCGCTTGAGACAGGCGGATCAGCACGCTCCGGAACCATCGATCCTAAGACGCGGCCCGGATCCACCGTGCTATTTGTCCTCTTACTTGACCGAATTCGCCTCGGAACGCATCTTCTTAGCCGTTGTTTCCGCCTCACCCTTGAGGTCCTCTAAAAGACCCTCTCCCTCGCGAAGCATCTCATTCAAGCGATCCTTCAACGCATCCCCTTTCCGCATGATCTTTTTACGGGTCTCTGCACCCGAGCGAGGTGCCAAGAGAACACCAAGTGCGGCTCCAGCTGCTAGAGCAGTGAGCGCAATGGCCAATGAACTTTTGGTCGACATGATGGATCTTATTTACCCCTTGGCAGACTACCATCGTGCCAGGATCGACAGGTCCCGTCGATCCCTTGTTATCCGAGGCAGAACTTCGATCATGTCGTCCGATCCCATCCCCAGTTGGGTATTGGGTTCCACACTGGTCCCATCCATTGCGTTCCTAAGGTTCTGGCGCAGAACCTGCATAGGAGGCATCACGAAATACGACCATGACCACCACCAAGAACATCCTGACCGGGGCGATCCTGACGGCCATCATCATGATCGCGTTCACCATCCACCGCATTTCTGACGAACGCTCCAGTCTTCGCGCGGATCAGATGGAGATCTCCCATATCACCTATGGACTTTTCGACCCCACTGAATGGAAGAATGTGATCGTGCGCATCATCCGATCCAAAGTGATGGAGTTCGAATTGGTCGGAGCCGATCGTGAGCAGGTCCGGAAGCGAACGATCGATCTGATGAACGGTCTACTCTCCGAGGTGGAGGTAGTGCTCAAGAAGAAGAATCGTGAAAGCGGCTTGGGCGGAGCTGTGAAGAATGCCGTCATCAATATGATCGTGGACATGGATGCCATTCGTAGTGGCGTGCCGCGGTATGCCGACATGGTCGTGGAATACGCGAACGACCCGGAGAACCGCGATGAGATGCAGTGCTTTGCGCTGGATAAACTCAACGAAGTAGGCACTTCAACGGACGGAAAAGTGGACAGAAGCTTGTTCCAAGCAGCACTGACCAGGTACGACTGCGTGAACAAAGTGGCAGCGCTCGCCATCATCGAACAGCGCATCTCCGCGATCGACCGTGCACTTCGAGCAACCTATATCCTTCTCGGGCTAGCGTGCAGTACATTGCTCATCCTTGCCCTCACCGCCCCGGCGGGCCACCGCGCTCCACTTGTCGCGACCATCGCTACGGGGATCTGTCTACTCGTTCTGGGACTGCAACTACCCATGATAGACATCGAGGCGCGCATCGAGGTGTTCGAACTAGTCGTGTTAGGAGAACCGGTGCGATTCAGCGATCAGATCCTATTCCACCAGAGCAAGAGCATCCTCGAGGTGGTGCGTGTACTGCTGGAGGAGCGGAAACCCGAACTGATGCTCGTTGCGGTCGCCGTATTCGCATTCAGTGTCGTATTGCCTACATTGAAGATGTTGCTCTCTGGCGCCACCCTGTTACGTCGACGCGAATTCCAAGGGAAATTCATCGGGTTCTTGGTCCATCGCGCTGGCAAGTGGTCCATGGCCGATGTGATGGTGGTAGCCATCTTCATGGCGTTCATCGGCTTCAACGGGGTCGTGGACGGTCAGCTGAATTCACTTGAGGATCACACGACATCCGTGCATGTGCTGACGACGAACAACAGTTCACTTGAAGTGGGATTCTACCTCTTCACTGGATATTGCATGATCGGATTGATCACCTCCACACTCCTTCCTTACGCGCTGCGACACGACCGCTGACCAGAAAGGCAACCTGGTCCATGCATCATTCCGACTCCCCGATACGAACGACTTACCAGCGTCGTGAGGCTCCATTGCCTTTGCCTTCGGCTCAGGGTGCTCACAGCGCGTTCATCACCCATGGTGTGGATCGATCCACGTCCGAGAGCTAGGCCACGGAAAGTCCGGCGGGACTACAGTCCTGCAGGAACACGTAGCGGTAAATGATCCGACAATGACTTGACGAATAAGAACGGGCCGCACGCTTTCGCGCACGGCCCGCCACCAATTGTCCCGCTCATAGGCAGCGGGACACCACCACTCCTCAATGACCGTCGTGGTCCTTGTCAGCGTCGGTCTTCTTATCCACCTTCTCAGCTTGACGCTGGAACCAGTTGCCGACATCATCTGCGGTCTTCCGCGTGTCGGCTTTCACCTCCTCCCATCCTTCGGCGGTGGCGGATCCCACATCGGTGAGGTTCGCATCCAACCGTTCCACCTGATCTCCTACCTCCACTTTGTAAGCTTCCCACTCTGCGCGCTCCTCAGCTTTCAAAGCAGGATCCTTCAACTTCTCCTCAGCGATGGCTAGTTCAACGGCCATCTTCTCACGCAGTTCGCGCAATTCGCGGCTCATCTCATCTTTCCCCGCCCGTAGGTCGTCCATCGCGTTGTCGACGTTCTGCTCCATTTGCTCTGCGTTCTTTGGCGTGTCGCTGCAAGCCGTGAAAGCGAGGAACGTGCCCACGATGGCAGCGTTGACGATCTTAGTGTTCATTGGTCTAGGGTTTTGTCGGCTGAGAACAACATCGGTACCAGATGCATGACCCGTGGACCATCACCGCTGTACTACCGGGAACCTAGCGTGATGGACCCCAGAGGAAGCCATGATCCGACCCAGGTTTCTCGGTATCACCGGGGTGGGTTGACCCAAGCATGGGGAGAACGGTCCCCGATCAGGTGTCCGGCAGAACCTCCTTCCGCTTCCGTTGTAACCAACGCGTTCCCCGCTCCATGGCCTTTGGTCGTTCCTTCAAGCGCTGCGCGAACACCAGTCGTACTAGCCCCACATCCCAAACGAACCGCTCTTGTGCACGTTGCCGGTACCCGATATGCTCCTGACTGAACACCACGCCCACATACCGCATTCGGGTGTTGTATCCCGCTGCGGCCCTCAGTTGGGTATGCCACCCAGTTCCGAGATAGGTGGTTGCTGAAAGTGCCTCACCGTGGTCTCTTCGAAGCACTTGTGCACTGATCCCGGCACCCACCGCACCACTGACCGAGGCGAACCACTTCTCGCCAAGAACATGGGTGTAAGCGTAGCCTAGCATCGGTCCGAGGTCATAGTACGATGCCCCTCGTACATCGGCGGTCAACGGGAACTGCTCACGGAGGCGGGTCGGGGTGAGCGCCGAGTCCGCGCGCAGTACGAACCCGGTCAGGTATCCACCGATGAGCCAGCTTCCCTGGGACTTCAACTGCACGGCATCCTGGTTGAAGCCTGCCCGGTAGCTGAACCGTTGATGGTTCAGGATGCGCAACGAGCTGATCCCGAAATTGTATTGGAGCACATCGGCACGGTACGGCAGCTCAGTGGGCCCCTCCCAGCCGAGGTCCTCTTTGGAGTGGCTGGTGATATGGTACCCTTTGTACACTTGCAGGAAGAGGTTCGTCGCCTGTTTCGTGCCATAAAGGTTGGCCTGCGCATCGAGGTATCGCGTCCGGCCCTTGCGATCCTCATCGTCATTCACGAAGGGCATGCGCACTCCGATGTTGAGCGTGAATTTGCGCAAGCTCGCCCCTACTCCGAAGTTGATCTGACCGTTCGGGCGGAACCGAAGGTCCTTATATGGTCCGTCGGATCGCAGGAGCATGCTGTTGAACTTGTGGCTCCCATAGAACCGGAGTGTCACACGTTGCGAAAGATCACGGACGTAATTAGCATCCTGCGTTGCGGTCTGCGCAGGGGCGCAAATAACGAAGAGCAGGAAATGAAGGAGCAGGAACGACCGGTGATGCATGTGCCGCGGAGGGGTACGAGTTGCACGTTCCGTGCCGGTAAGCTGGACGAGAAGTGTCTTGACGTGGACCAAAAGATAAGTCCTCATCAAACTTCCCACCCTATAACTTGGAACGGGATCGGCATGGCAGTGCCGACAAGACCTTATTTCCCCCATGTTCAACCGAACCGCCACCCCCCTTCGTCGCCATTGGCTCACCTTGACGAAAGCCGCGCAGGCATTCGTCGCGAACGACCCGATGAGCAAAGCGGCCACCATCGCCTACTATACGGTGTTCTCCATGCCTGCTGTCCTCATCCTCACGATCATGGCGGCCGCGACCTTATACGATGAAAGCACCGTGCGGGCTGCGCTGCTCGGCCAGGCCGCCAAGCTTATCGGGCCGAGCACCGCCGTGCAAGTGGGTGAGATGCTGGAGCAGGCGCGCGTTACGGAGACCCGCTTCTGGGCGAAGGTGATCGGGTTCGTGACCTTGGGTGTCAGTGCGGGAACGGTGTTCGCAAGCTTGCAGACGGCGTTGAACGATGTCTGGAAGGTGGAAGCCAAACCAGGTAGGGCCATCTGGAAATACCTCGGTACGCGTTTGCTTTCCCTGGCCTTGGTCGGTGGTTTCGGATTCTTGATGCTCGTTTCCCTGGTATTGGACACTGCTCTGGTAGCCTTCGCGGAAAGACTCACGCTATGGTTGAGCGGCATCGCGGCGGTGGTCGTTACCGTGCTCAATCTGCTGCTCTCCTTCGGTATCATCACCGTGGTCTTCGCGGTCCTCTTCAAACTCCTTCCCGACGCGCGCATCCGTTGGCGCGACGTGTGGAGCGGAGCCGTGCTCACCACGGGTCTCTTCACACTGGGCAAATACCTGATCGGTCTCTACATCAGCTACGCGAACGTGGGTGATGCCTATGGTGCAGCGGGTGCCATCATCATCATTCTCGTCTGGGTGTACTATTCAACGGTCATCATGCTGTTCGGCGCACACTTCACGCACGAGTACAGCCTGGCTGAACACGGCGGGGCAGCACCTTCCGAACACGCGGTCAGCGCCACGGACAAGCCGTAGAATGCTGTAGGAGGCACGGTCAGCGCTTAGTGGTCCTATCCAGTACCACTTGGGGCAGCATACTTTGCTTCGCTCCTTCACGCACCCCGGCCCATAGGAAATTGAACAACGAACGGTCCTGACGTCGGTCCCAGGAATAGCTCGTCCATCCTTCTCCGTCCTTCTCACCGGTCCTTCCTCCCTTCACCACCGCGTTCATGATGCTGTTGAGCACCGGGTCCAGTACGTTCTCTTTTCCGCCTCTGCGATCCACGCGCAAACCATCGTAGCGCATCCAGCATTTCGCTGTCGCGCGGGCGTCATCACCTGTCATCCGTAGGATCAACGTATCCAAACGACCCTCCGGTGTGGCCACACCGGTGAGTGGGGCCAACACATCATTCAGCCTTGCGAAGCGCAGGTCGCCCACCATGGCCTCCACCATGATCCGGTCCGTGGTGTCGCCAACAGCACCGCGCAGTTCGAGTTGCACAGGTGTTCGATCGAACGCCCTAGCGGTCGCCCTCACGAGAAGCGTATCCCCGGGCACATGTCGCAGGTTCTGCACGACCGCAGCGATGCTATCGAAAGGGATATGTGCATAGCCCCGCAAGGGTTCCACCCGCTCAAAGTAGCTGACATCCATGCCGTCCACCAGCACACTATCAAAGCCGGTGTTCAAGGGCAGCGCTCGAAGAAGCCGTGCTGGCAGCGGCTTGTGCTTGAACGGTGGGTCCGGCCTGTGTTTATCGCGAGCCACCTGCAGATCCGCTGAACTTATCCGAATGGAACGCGCACGCGCCACGCCTCGTCTACAGGAGCCAAGGTCGATACCCGCGATCGTGATCCGATCCACCGTTCCAGCGATGACATCGCGCTCCAGGGTCACGCGTTCAGCTAATTGCCGCACATCGGCCGGCCCGAAGTCGATCCCATCGATGGTTATCCGTGTCCCCCTCTCGGAAAGGGTGATCCGCTGCACGGACAACGTGGAATCTGCAAAAGGCGACACCAGAGATCCGACCAACAAGGCTTCTAGCGCTTCTGCGCGCACCACCGTATCGCCGAACTCGAACGAGCGACCTTCGAGCTTGAATTCTTGTGATCCGACGCTGATGGATTCGGGAAGCAGAACGGCGCTTCGTAGAAGCACGATATTCAACTCCGCCGCCCGCAACCCATGGAACTGCGAGTCCTTTGACCGAGTTGCCGTATCCGTGCTAAGCTGGACATCCAGATCCGTCCCATGGATCATCAAGCGGTCCATATCCACAACGCCATCCATGAACAAGTGGTGATAAGACAAACCTTGCACGACGAGTGAATCCAGTGTGCCGCTCAAGGCGGGCACTGATCCTTGTGGTTCGCCTCTTCGTTCCCACTTCAGATCAACGATGCGAATATCCCCGGTCAGCAAGCTGACACTGAGGGTGCTTCCATCCGGCTCTATCCAAGCTGAGCCACTGGCCGCTGCCGCAGCGTTGATCCGTTCACGCAACGTGTGATGCACCCAACGCAGCAGCAGCGCATGAAGCAGCACCACGGCGCCCCCCACGATGGTGAGTGCCACGGCCAACCGCTTCACGCGCCGCAGTACTGGTTTCGACATCCGCACAGGGTCAGAGCTTCGCCTTTCCGCCCGAAACTAGGCGGAAAACGATGGCCCCCACTGCGAGGATAAGCAGGATATGGATCAGATTACCCACCATGGCGCCGAAGCCGATGAAGCCGATCAGCCAACCGACGATGAGCAGCACGATGATGATGTTGACGAGGTTGTTCATGGGTTTGGTGTTTCCGCTCCCTGAACCATTCGTATGCCGATCGCTCAACGTGGTCATTTGGGGAAACACGTCGGGGTCCTGTGGGGTGTGCCTTCCCCGATCGGGGAACCGGCGTAGCGCTTGGCTTTCGCCTTGCGACCTGATCAGTCCAGCTTCAACACCGCCAAGAACGCCTCCTGCGGGATCTCCACGGAGCCCACGGAACGCATGCGCTTCTTCCCTTCCTTCTGCTTCTCCAGCAGCTTGCGCTTCCTGCTGATGTCACCACCGTAACACTTGGCGGTCACGTCCTTGCGGAGGGCCTTCACCGTTTCGCGGGCCACGATCTTGGCACCGATAGCGGCTTGGATGGGGATGTCGAACTGCTGGCGCGGCAAGAGCTCCTTCAGTTTGCTGCACATCTTCTTGCCCAGCTCGTGCGCGTGGTCGCGGTGGATGAGGGCACTTAGCGCATCGACCTTCTCCGCGTTCAGCAGGATATCGAGTTTGATCAGATCGCTCTCTTGGAAACCGATCGGGTGATAGTCGAAACTCGCATAACCGCGGGAGATGGATTTCAACTTATCGAAGAAATCGAACACCACTTCGCCAAGCGGAAGCTCGAAGCTCAATTCCACCCGGTCCGTGGTAAGGTAGTTCTGGCCGATGAGGTTGCCACGCTTCTCGATGCAAAGGGTCATGATGGCCCCGGTATACTCCGACTTGGTGATGATCTGGGCCTTGATGTACGGCTCCTCGATCTTGTCGATGTGCATCACCTCGGGCAGCTCGGTCGGGTTGTTCACGTTGATGACATCGCCATTGGTCTTGGTGACGATGTAACCCACGTTGGGAACGGTCGTGATGACCGTCATGTTGAACTCACGCTCCAACCGCTCCTGGATGATCTCCATATGCAGCAAGCCGAGAAAACCGCAACGGAAACCGAAGCCGAGCGCGGCACTGCTCTCTGGTGTCCACGTCAAGCTCGCATCGTTGAGCTTGAGCTTTTCCATGGCATCGCGCAGCTCCTCATACTCGTCGGTATCCACCGGGAAGATGCCTGCCCAAACCATGGGCTTCACATCCTCGAAGCCTTGGATGGCGGTCTCACACGGACGATCCACCTGCGTGATGGTGTCGCCCACCTTGACCTCGCTCGCGGTCTTGATGCCACTGATGATGTAGCCCACATCACCCGCGCTCAGTTTGTTCTGCGGCTTGAGGTCCATCTTCAACACACCCACCTCATCCGCGTTGTAGGAAACACCCGTGTTGAAGAACTTCACCCGGTCGCCCTTCTTGAGGCTGCCGTTGAGGATGCGGAAGTAGGCGATGATGCCGCGGAAGCTGTTGAAGACGCTGTCGAAGATGAGTGCCTGTAACGGAGCCGCAGGGTCGCCCTTCGGCGCAGGGATCCGGTGAACGATCTCCTCCAACACCTTGTCCACACCCAAGCCGGTCTTGCCACTGGCCGCCATGATCTCCTCGCGCTTGCAGCCCAGCAGGTCCACGATCTGGTCTTTCACCTCTTCGGGATTCGCAGAGGGCAGGTCCATCTTGTTGAGGATGGGGATGATCTCCAGATCATGCTCCAGGGCCAGGTAAAGGTTGCTGATGGTCTGCGCCTGGATGCCTTGGGTAGCGTCCACGATGAGCAGCGCCCCTTCGCACGCGGCGATGGAGCGGCTCACCTCGTAGCTGAAGTCCACGTGGCCGGGGGTGTCGATCAGGTTCAGCAGGTACTTCTTCCCGTTGAGGGGATAGTCCATCTGGATGGCCTTGCTCTTGATGGTGATGCCGCGTTCACGCTCCAGGTCCATGTCGTCCAAGGCCTGATTCTGCATATCGCGGTCGGCGATGGTGCCGGTCATTTGCAACAGCCTGTCCGCCAGGGTGCTCTTGCCATGATCGATATGGGCGATGATGCAGAAATTGCGGATGTGGTCCATGGGGTCTTGGCAGGTGGTCGAGGCGCCTCGCGCGCTTGTGGAACCGGGTTCTCCGGAACGGAGGCGCGAAGGTAACCCAAGATCGGCGCCGGATCCGTGGTGCCGTACCTTTGGAAATGCCGAGCCGTTGGGGTTTCAGGCAACCTTGTGCATGCGGATCGCATCATCTACACGGATGACCATGACGGACGAACGGCTGGTGGAAGGCTGCTTGAAGGGGGATCCCTCGGCACAAAAGGCCTTGTACCAGCAGTACGCCAGGAAGATGATGAGCATCTGCATGCGCTACGCCCACAACCGCGACCAAGCACAGGACATCCTCCAGGATGGCTTCGTGAAGGTGTTCCAGAAGATGGACCACTACCGGGGCGACGGCCCCTTGGGCGGTTGGATCGCGCGCACCATGGTGAACACCGCCCTTGACCACATCCGCCGGAACAAGCCTTACGACCAAAGTTTGGACCTTTCTGATGCGGAACACCTGCACAGCGAGGATGAGCATGTGCTTTCGGGCATGAGCACGGACGAGTTGATGGCGCTGATCCAAGCCCTGCCGACGGGTTATCGAACGGTGTTCAACCTGTTCGTGATCGAAGGTTACCCGCATAAGGACATCGCCGACATGCTGGGTATATCGGAGAACACCTCCAAATCGCAATTCATGAAAGCGCGGGCTTACCTGCGCAAGCTGCTACCGAAAGAGGTGGTGGCGCAATTCGGACATGTCCATGAAGGATAGTGTGAACAACCTCTTCCAGCAGCGTTTCCAGGGCCATGAGGCACCGGTGGACGCGGGTGTGTGGGAGGGTATCCAGCAGCAATTGGCTGCCACGGCTCCCGCGGCTGATGCCGTGAACGACCTGTTCAGGGAACGATTCCAAGGCCACGAAGCGCCGGTTGACCCCTCGGCCTGGGCCAACATCAGCGGTCAACTGGGCCATTCTGCCGCGGCAGGTAGCGCAGGCACCGTTTGGGCTTGGGTGGCGGCCAGTGTGGCGGCAGTGGTCGTTACCACGGCGGCATTCCTGTGGGAACCCAGCCTGAGTGGCACGCCTCAGAACGCTGTCGTCGCGGAGAATTCCGCTGCTGCGCCCCAGGCCCCCGATGAATTGAAAACGTCTGGTAACGAAGAAGTTACTCTTCCTGTTTCGAACGGATCCTCGATCGTTACACCCCTTCCTCAACCCGAGGGCAAGGCTGTAGTGAAAACCCGCGAAGCTCTCCCCATACGTAGGAAGGAAGTCCCGTCCACGGCTGCTTCAGCACCTTCAGCGACTGTGCAGAATGCACCATCGGATGAGGCACTAGGATCGGAAAGAGAAGGTCCCGCAGTGGTTTCGGGGATCATCACGGTGTTGGAAGAACAGGTGAAACTGCAACCGGTCACAGCGCAGCCGGAGCCTGGCATCGTTCCCACCCCGAACAGCGTGAGGAAAGATGATGCCTCTGCGCCTACGGAGAACAACTCCAACTCAGATGTTATTGAGCAGACCACTTCCATTCCGCTGCCTAAGTTGTTCATGCCCAACACCTTCACCCCGAACGGCGACGGCGTCAACGACACCTACTTGGTGGAAGGCGAAGCATATGCCGCGATCTTCCTGCGGGTGTACTCTTTGAAATCCAACGCCTTGGTTTTCAGCACCAACAGTGGTGAGCCTTGGACCGGAGACGGGTGCGAGGATGGCATGTACATGGTGGCTGTCGAGGCCCATACGGCCGAAGGACGCACCGCCACAGAAGGCAAGGTGGTTTGGCTCAACAGGAATCGGATCAATTGAGGTCCGACCACAACGGTTAAGAAACGTATGTTTGATCCCCTTCAAAAAAGGACTTTCACCACGCCCATGAACGGCCACTTACCAGCTCCCGCCGCGCGCATGCGTACCCTTGTTACCGCCCTGCTCACGGTCCTCCTTGTAGGGGCAGCGAACGCACAGATCACGATCATCGATGGATTCGCTGCGGCCTGCAGTGGAACCCTGTACGATTCGGGTGGGGATACCGGAGCTGGATACGGCCCAGGGGAGGACTGGACCTTGGTCCTTTGCGCTGAAAGCCCAGGCCAGGCCATCCGGCTGGAATGGTCCACGTTCAACTTGGCCGACGGTGATTTCATCGAGATCTTCGATGGACCCGACATCACGGCCTTTTCGTTCGGTCAATTGAACAGCGGCATCGGTGGTGTAACGGTGCAGTCCAGCTATGACAACGTGATCGCTAATGGGCAAGGTTGTATCACGCTACATTTCGTGAGCGGCGCTGGTAGCGTTGGCTCTTTTGCAGCGAACCTGAGTTGCTTCACCCCTTGCGCTCCACCTACCGCTGGGGCCGTGATCGTGGGGAGCACGGTGCCCGCCATGGTTTGTGTTGGCGAGGAGGTTTCCTTCGATGGTGCCTCCTCGACAGGAGCCCCTGGTTTCAACGTGGTGGGTTATGAATGGAACTTCCGTGACGGTACCCCGAATGGAACCGGTCAGGTCGTGAGCCATGCGTTCGCTGCGGCTGGTGAGTACAACGTCGCATTGACCGTGACGGACGACAATAACTGCGTGAATACGAACGTGGTGGATGTACGTGTTCGCGTGGGCACCATCCCGAACTTCGAAGGACTTACCGTTTCGGACACGGTCATTTGCCAAGGCGAAGAGGTGGACCTCGTCGGCGTCGTGAACAGCCCCACTTGGACGAACGTTCCTCAGCCGTTCGTTGAAGGGTTGACCGAGTTGCCAGATGGCAGCGGTGTAACGTATGAATCCGGCCTCGCCGTCTCTGGTTTTGATGCAGGTACGGTGATCAGCAACCCTGATGATCTGGTGTCCGTTTGCATCGTGATGGAGCACTCCTTCATGGGAGACCTGATCGTGAACCTCACCTCGCCGAATGGTCAGGAGGTGCTGTTGTTCAACGGCAACCCGGGCGGTGCCACCTACTTGGGCGGTGCGAACAACTTGGATGACCTGACGCCGGGTGAAGGCTGGCTGTATTGCTTCCAGAATACAGCGGCATTGGGTACATTAGCGGAGGAGGAGGCGAATGGGTACACGGTCGTCGCCGGTTCCAATCCTCCAAGCGCTGCCATGATCGCGGATACCTACACCAGCGAGGAGTCGTTCGGTGGTTTCATCGGAAGTGATCTGAACGGAACATGGACCCTGACCATTCTGGATGATGCTTTCATCGATGATGGCTTCATCTTCGAGTGGTACATGAACTTCAACCCGCTGCTTTATCCGGACATCGTCAGCTTCACCCCCATCTATGGCGCTGGCGCCGACTCCACCTACTGGAGCGGTCCTGGGATCGTGAGCCTGGATCCTGGGGCCGATGTGGCGGTGGTCTCTCCCTCCGCGGTCGGGGTGAACGAATTCACCTACACGGTCACCAACGATTTCGGTTGCACTTTCGATACCACCATCACCATTCTGGTGAACCCCGGCATTCCTTCGCCGCTCAATATCATCGGCGATGATGCGATCTGCATCGGCACCTTGGGCCAGTTGAGCGCTCCCGCAGGTTATACAGGCTACACGTGGAGCAACGGCTTCTCCGGTCAGAGCATCAGCGTGGGCGCAGGCGAATACACCGTAACCGTGTTCTCCGGCGATTGCAGCCTGGAGTCCGAACCGTTCGTGGTGAACGGAGTGCCGAGTCCTTCACCAGAGATCACAGGACCCGCCTTCAGTTGCGGCGGCGCGTTGGCTGGGCTATCCACCACGGAACCATTCGAGAGCTACCAGTGGAGCAACGGCAATACGTCACCAACGATCTCAGCAGGGAACGGTTCCTACACCGTAACAGTCATCAACGCTGCTGGCTGCTCGGGCACCTCCGATGTGTTCAGCGTGACCGTTGGCAGCGACCCACAAGCGGCCTACAGTACTGATCCGGTATCGCCCCAAGGCATTGGCACCACGGTGGATTTCACCGATCTCTCGCAAGGGAATGGCTCACCGATCGTGGATTGGGAATGGACCCTCGGTCTCGCGGGCGCCACCAGCACATCCCCTTCGCCCACCTACACCTACGACACGCCAGGTGAGTATGCCATCACCCTCACCGTAACCGCTGCCGATGGCTGTGAGAGCACCATCACCGGTTCCTTCGTGATCCTCCCGGAGGATATCATCATCCCGAACGTGTTCACGCCGAACGGCGATGGCAACAACGAATTCTTCGTGATCGAGAACGGTCAGTTCTACGACAACACCCTCAGCGTCTTCAATCGTTGGGGCCAGGAAGTGTTCGAGACGAAGAACTACCGCAACGCATGGCGCGCAACGGACCTGCCCGACGGCACCTACTACTACATCTTCACCACCACGAAGGATGGCAAGGAGTACACGGGCCACGTGACCATCCTGCGCTAACGCTGACCAACACGACCAGTCCGAAAGGCCCTGCTTCTGCGGGGCCTTTCTACTTTCGCACCCTTGCCGCCCATGGGCAAGTTCCCTTGAGCACACCATGAAGGTCATCGAACACCTCCGGAAAGCGGACAGCACCCTGCTCTCCTTCGAGATCCTCCCTCCTTTGAAGGGGAAGGACATCCATTCCATCTACGAAGGCATCGATCCATTGCTGGAGTTCAAGCCCAGCTTCATCAATGTGACCTACCACCGCGAGGAAGTGGTGTACAAGGAGCGCGGCCATGGACTGCTCCAGAAGATCAGGATCCGCAAGCGTCCCGGGACCGTAGGGATCTGCGCCATGATCAAGGCGAAATACAACATCGACACGGTGCCCCACCTGATCTGTGGCGGTTTCAGCAAGGAGGACACCGAAGACGCACTGATCGAGTTGAACTTCCTCGGGATCGATAACGTGCTCGCCTTGCGGGGCGACGCCATCAAGAGCGAACCCGCCTTCATCCCCGAGCGCGACGGTCATGCCCATGCCACGGACCTCATCCGCCAGATCGCAGGGTTGAACCACGGCAAGTACCTGCACGACGAGGAGCAGGAAGCGGCGCCCACCGACCTGTGCATCGGTGCAGCCTGTTACCCGGAGAAACACGCCGAAGCGTTGAACCTCGCCACCGACATCGCCTACTTGAAGCAGAAGGTGGACGCTGGCGCGGAATATCTGGTGACCCAGATGTTCTTCGACAATGCGAAGTACTTCCGATTCGTGGAACTATGCCGGGCCGAAGGCATCACCGTCCCCATCATCCCGGGGTTGAAACCGTTGACCACCTTGAAGCACATCGCCTTCATCCCAAAGACCTTCGCCATCGATCTGCCACAGCCGCTGGCGGGAGAGCTCGTCAAGTGCAAGACGGACACCCAGGTGAAACAACTGGGCATCGAGTGGTGCATCCAGCAATCGAAGGAGCTGATGGCGAAAGGCGCCCCCTGCGTACATTTCTATACGATGGGCAAGGGCGATGCCGTGCGTGCCATCTGTGAACAGATCCGATAGTCGGTCACTTTCCTTCGAACAGTAAGGGTGCTCATCGCGAGCGCGCAGCCTGGAAGAGTATCCACGGTGCTCAACGGGCAAGCATCCGCTGGACGTACTTGCCGAGCACATCGAATTCGATGTTCACCGGATCACCTGCACGCAAGCGGTTGAAGGTGGTGTGCGCGCAGGTATATGGGATGATGGCCACGCCGAAGGCCCGCTCGTTCAGCACGGCGATGGTGAGGCTCACGCCATTGATGCACACGCTGCCTTTCTCCACCAACAAGCTTGCTTGCTCAGGCAGATCGAACAGGAAGCTCCAAGATCCGTTAAAGTCTTCCACGCGTTGGCAGCGTACGGTGGTATCCACATGGCCTTGTACCATGTGTCCATCGAGCCGGTCGCCGATACGCAGGCAGCGCTCCAGGTTCACCGTGGCTCCCGTATCCCAACCGCCCAGGTTGGTGCGGTCCAGCGTCTCCTTCACGGCGGTCACCGCGTAGGTATCGCCTTCCACAGCGGTCACAGTGAGGCAGACCCCGTCATGCGCCACGCTCTGATCCACCTTCAGCTCCGGCGCGATGGATGCCCTGATCGAGAACGTTCGATTCGAACCTTCGTTCGTAACGGCGACCACCTCGCCCATGGCTTCAACGATCCCCGTGAACATCAGTTCGCACCGCCCTGCACACCGCTGCCTTGGATGTGCACATAGCCTTTGAGTTGCACCAGTTCATCACCTGCCAGCCGTTCGAAGGTGACGGTGCAGAGGTAATAGTAGACCCCATCGGGTAGTGGGCTGTTGCTGTCCAGATAAGTGCCTTTCCAATCGATGTCCGGATCGTTGGTGGTGAAGACCACTTTACCCCAGCGGTTGTAGATCTCCAGGTCGATACGTTCCACACCGCGATAAGGGAAGGGACCGAAGCGGTCGTTACGTCCATCGCCGTTCGGAGTGAAGACGTTCGGCAGCGTGTACTCAGGACAATTGTCGCCGCAAACCGCTTGGATGAAGGCGCTCTCGTTGCCCACCGTGTCCACCGCTGTCACCTGATAGCACCCCGCCACGGAACTGCCGTTCACATGCGTGAAGAAGGTGTTCTCCGCCCCATCGATGGTGGCGATGAGCTCGAAAGCACCACCTACGCTGTCGGTGAAGTAGACGCGGTAACGCTCAGTGTCATCGGCGCAGCTCTCGTTCGGGTTGTTCCAGGTGAGCGTGTTCAGCGGTGTCTCGCAATCGTTCTCCAACACCACCGTGGGTGCACAAGGTGGCGTGCGGTCCACCGGAACTCCACAGACCTCTTGACTCCAGTTCAGCAGTGGAGAAACGATCGAAACATCACTGTAAGCGCCGGTGCTTACCACGTAGTAACAATAGGTCTGTCCGTTCACCAAGCCTGTATCCACGAAGTTGGTGGTGTTGCTGGTGCCGATGCTCTCCCACGTGCCAGCGTTATCACGGAACACTTCATAGGAGGAATTGGTCCACGGGGTGTTCAGGCTCCACGAGATGGTGATCTGCTCATCGTTGGGGTCAGCCGCGATGAAGACGGACGAGGCCGGGCTGCTGCTGCCGATCACATCCGGCGTGCCCTGGTCCGCGCGGCCGATGAGCTCCACTCGGTACACATAGGGCTGCGCTTCAGTGTTCAAGCCGGTGACGATGAACGCCGTGTCCGGATGGGCGAGGAACGGATGCGTAGGGCTTGTCCAGATCAACTCGTTGGCCGTGTTGAGGCCCGTTCCACGGTAAAGGTTGAACTGATAAGGACCCGGCCGAGCGATCGTATCCAGATCATACGCGTTGCTCCATTCCACCGTGTCCACACCGAGGCTCACATCGGTGTCCCCCACGCTCACCTTGGTGATCACCGGAACTTGGCGGTCCAGGATGGCGCAGAATTCAACGCTCGCGTAGCTCTGCGCGCCATCGGGGAAAACAGCCACCACCATGTAGCAATACTGGTTGCCGATGATCAGCTCATCATCATCGGTGAAGCTCGTGTTGCCGACCCCTACGTTGGTGCCGATCTGCACATAACCGGTGTAGGCCGGCACACCCAGTTCACAATGGTCCGGCGTGAAGCCGAAGGCACCGCTACGGCGGTAGATGAAGTAACTCACCGCATTGGAACAAGGGCTCTGGTCCCATTGCAGCTGGATCGTACTGCCCAAGGGTGTGGCCGTCGGGTTCTGGGGCGCCGGACCCACCACCTTCACGGTCATGGTCTCGTACGCCTGCAGTTGCACCGGCTGTCCGTTGTCCGTGGCGTTGAAGACCACGAGGTAGGGTTGAGAGCGCACGTGGGCACAGACCGTGTTCCAGTTGAACACGCCATTCACCGGATTGCCCGGCGACGGCTCCACGAAACTCGCCGGCGAGGTGTTCAGCGTGAACGGCTGACCCAGGGCCTCGAGCTGTACGGACTGGTTCGCATTGGGGTCGTTGGCCTGCACGGTGAAATTTAGGAAGGTGCCGGCCTCCACACAGGTATCGCGCTGTGCCACGATGCGTGGGGGTTGGTTGTTACAGGGCACCACGGTGATCTGCATATCGCGCATCACCGACCCTACCTCCAACCAAACGCCGTTGCGCAAGCGCCATTCGCGCACGATGAAGGCGATGTTGTACTCACCCGCCAGCGGTGGTGAGATCCATGAAATGGTACCCGTGCTGGGGTCGATGGTGTAGCTGGGACCCGGGTAGGAGTAGCCGGCGATGGGCAGGCCGAAACGGCCCAGGCAGATCGTCGGCTCGAACGAAAGGCTGTCGCCATCGGGATCGAAGGCGGCCGGGTTGTGGATCCAGGGCTGGTTGAGGCAGGCGTCCTGGATGGGCGAATTGAGGAAGCGCGCCGAACAATTCCCACCCGTTACCGGAGAGATTCGCAAGACGGTTTGGACGCTGAAGGATTGCGCGATGGAATTGGGCACGTTGATGACACCCCCGTTCCGGTTTTGGTCATCGATCTGGATCAGGTATTCCCCGGGGCCAGAGTATAGATGCTCCGTCACATACTCACTACGTCGGAGATCCTGCGCCGGGAAATCCTGGGTGTCCGTGCGCACGATGGTGTCCCAGATCGGGTTGTCGCCGAAGTTGATCTCCAATTCGGGGCGGTCGGCCGGCGCGCTCAGCTTCGTATGGGTGATGACCGTGATCCGATACAGATTACCTGACTCACCGATACGGCACACGATGATCTCGCCCGCGCGGTTGTGCGTGGCCCAAGACAGGCTCCCCCAGCAGAGGGAGACGAGCAGGAAAAGGGATCGAAGTCGGCTCATCCGTTGGTGCGTACAAAGTACGGCATTCCACCCGGGGCGAACGTTGCCGGAGCACGGTCCATTGCGTGCTTTCCTTGGCCAGTGGGCTCCTTTGCCCGCAACTGCAGCGCTACTCGTGGAGGGCTATCTTCGGCCCTTCCATTCACCCACCGATGATCACCCTCTCGAAGAGCACCCGGCCAGCCGCAGCGCGCGACACCCTTGTCATCCTTGACGACATCGGCCAGCTGCGCAACCTGGACCTGGAGCGAGGCGACCGGCAATACCTCACCGAGCAGCTCACGGCCGACCCCCAGTTGGCAGTATGCGACATCAGTGGGCGTCTGGTGCTGGTACACCTGGTGAAGGAAGCGGCGGCCCCGGTCCAATTGGAAAAAGCCCGCCGCGCCGGTGATGCCATGATCGCCCGGCTGAACGGGGCGAAACGCACGGAGGCCCAGCTCATCAGCCTGCAGGACGGCACCGCCCTCACCCTGGCACTGGCCGAAGGAGCCGCACTTGGCAACTACGCCTTCCGCAAGTACAAGAGCGATGAGAAAGGCGCACCCACCATGGAGAAGCTCGCCATCATCGGCAAGGAGGTGAGCACCAAGGCGGTGGAGGAACTGGAGGATATCGTGGAAGCCACCTGCACCGCCCGCGACCTGGTGAACGAACCGGTGAGTTTCCTCAACGCCACCCAATTGGCAGCCGAGATCCGCACCTTGGCCAAGAGCACCGGCTTCAAGGTGGAGGTGATGGAAAAGGCCCGCATCGAAGCGCAGGGCATGGGGGGCCTGCTCGCGGTGAACAAAGGCAGCATCGACCCGCCCACCTTCAGCGTATTGGAATGGAAGCCGAAGAACGCGGTGAACAAGAAGCCGCTGGTCTTGGTAGGCAAAGGCGTGGTGTACGACACAGGTGGCCTCAGCCTGAAACCCACGCCCAACAGCATGGACCAGATGAAGTGCGACATGGCCGGTGCCGCCGCCGTGGCCTGCGCCATCGCCCTGGTGGCGAAACAGGAACTGCCCGTGCATGTCATCGGCCTCATCCCCGCCACGGACAACCGGCCCGGCGGCAACGCCTATGCGCCCGGTGATGTCATCCGCATGCACAGCGGACTCACCGTGGAAGTGCTCAACACCGACGCCGAAGGCCGCCTGATCCTGGCCGATGCCCTCAGCTATGGCGAGCGCTACAAACCGGAGCTGGTCATGACCATCGCCACCCTCACCGGAGCGGCCATGCGCGCCATCGGCACCTATGGCACCGCCGTCATGGGCACCGCTGCGGAAAACGACTTCCAGCAGCTCGAAGCCGCGGGTAACACCGTGTTCGAGCGCACCGCCCGCCTGCCGTTCTGGGACGAGTACGGCGAGGAGATCATCAGCGATGTGGCCGACATCAAGAACCTCGGCAGCGACCTCGCCGGCGCGCAAACAGCCGGCAAATTCCTGGCGCGCTTCACCACGCATCCGTACATCCACTTGGACATCGCCGGGCCCGCCTTCCTCACCCGCAAGGACGGCTACCGCACCAAGGGCGGCACGGGTGTTGGCGTGCGCCTTTTCTACGAATTCATCAAACAACGCGCGAAGCGCTGATCACGATCGTTGGCAAGAACGGTCATCGCGAACTGCGAGGAACGAAGCAGGAAGCGATCCTCTTGCCCTAAGCACACCTTCACCCTTGGAACCCCGCAATCCCCTCCGCATCGGCATCACCTGCGGCGACCTCAACGGCATCGGCATCGAAGTGGTGCTGAAATGCTTTGAGGATGCCCGCATGCACACGGACATCACCCCCATCCTCTACGCCAGCGCGCACACGGTGAGCCATCACCGCAAGGCCTTGAAGTTGGACGAGGTGCAATTCCAACGGGTGAACGACGCCCGCGATGCCGTGGCCCGCAAATTCAACGTGGTGAACGTGTGGGAGGAGGATGTGGCCATCGAGTTCGGCAAACCCTCGGGCCAGCTGGCCAGCTACGCCATCAAAAGCCTCGAAGCAGCCGCACAGGACCTCTCCAGCGCCAAGATCGACGTGCTGGTGACAGCTCCGATCGACAAGCACGCCATGCAACAGGCGGGATTCGCCTATCCCGGCCACACCGAATACCTGCAACACCTCGCGGGCGGCGATGGCGAGGTGCTCATGCTGCTCGTGGCCGATGGCCTGCGCGTCGGTACGGTCACCGGGCACATCCCGATCAAGGATGTCGCCGCCGCGATCACCACGGATAGGATCATCGCCAAAGCCCGGCTGCTGCATCAGAGCCTGTTGCGCGATTTCGGCATCGTATCGCCGCGCATCGCCATCCTCGGCCTCAACCCGCACGCCGGTGATGGCGGCGCCCTCGGCAGCGAGGACAAGGAGCGCATCGCACCTGCCGTGCGCCGCCTGAACGACGAGGGCATCACCGCCATGGGACCCTATGCCGCCGATGGCTTCTTCGGCAACAGCAGCTACAAGCACTTCGACGGCGTACTGGCCATGTACCACGACCAAGGCCTCGCGCCCTTCAAGGCCCTCAGCTTCGGCAACGGCGTCAACTTCACGGCTGGCCTGCCCATCGTGCGCACCAGCCCCGACCACGGCACCGGTTTGGACATCGCAGGGCAAGGCGTAGCCAGCGAAGCCAGCTTCCGCGCCGCCATCTGGATGGCCTGCGACATCCACCGCAACCGCGAGGTGTACAAGACCATCGGGGC
>ERZ795056.938-NODE-938-length-35357-cov-44.485128_pt1 | contig 35357 bp, 31 predicted proteins | sample MGYA00375140_ERZ795056 | MGnify/ENA primary metagenome ERZ795056 (study PRJEB30185, sample SAMN05720227) | activated sludge metagenome | isolation source: Anaerobic digester | place: USA | collected 2015-03-09 ...
GTGGCCATGAGGGTCTGCGGTGTGGCGTGTCGTGATTGTTCGAGGCGACGGGGCCAGCATGCGCGATGCACCGGCCCGGTGCGTATGGGCCGCGATTATCGCATGCCCCCCGTGGGGGATGTCAGTCTCCCATGCACCAGATCGGGAGGCCTGCGGCGGTATTCTGATTCAGGGCCTGGAGGATGCAGGGGGGCGGGTGAGCTGGACGATGAAGAGCACTGCGAAGGCAAGATGGAGGGATGTTTCGATGGTCTGGACGAGGGAGGGGTAGCGGATGTCGGCAAGCATGCTGTCGGGCAGGGAAGCCAGGGCTTTCAGCCCGAAGGCCGCCGTGAAATCGTCGACCACGCCAGTCCCCCAGGCGGCGACCAGACCCCAGGATGCGATGCTGAGCAAGCTGGCTTTGAGCAGGCTCCGGGTGCTTGCACAGAGAATGATCACCGCGGGATACAAGAAAATGGCAAGCCCGAAGGTGTGGGCAAAGGACGCCTGGAACGCGGCCACGATGAAGGCGATGCCCAGGGCACCGACGGCGACGAGCTGGTGCCGGCTGGGAACGCGCTCGGGCATCAGATGTATGAGCAGCAGGGATGAGATCAGGGCGTAGCCGACCGGGCGGTTGATGACGATGCTGTCGGACAGCATGGTCCACCAGGTGGACCAGGCCAGACGCGGCGTCTGGGGGTTTGTGCCAAGGGCGGTGTAGAAGCCGGGCGCCAGACTGAAGGCCAGGTAGGTCAGGCCGCAGGCGAGTGCGAGGGCGAGGACGAAGAGGTGGTGCCGCCGGGCCTCCTTGGGGTCGCTCAGCCCGATCCCGAGCAGGAGCAGCGCGGGCAATGCCAGCAGATGCTGGGGTTTGGCAAAGGTCAGCCCGGCCAGCAGCAACAGGAAGGCCGATCCCGTCGCCCTTCGAGCGTGGAGCCGGTAGAGTCCGGAGATCAGCAAGGCGATGGCGATCAGGTCGATCTGCCCCAGGAAGACCGTGTAGTAGAGGCCCAGGGGATTGAGCAGGATGAAGTAGTACAGCCTGCGACCACGCAGCAGGGGCAGGCCCAGCTCGCTGGCGATGGTCGCGAGGCGGGCGGCAAGCCCTGCATAGATGACAAAGAGCAGCAGTTGCAGCAGGGCGTGGGGCTGGGGTGGCGGCAGGCCAAGGGAGGTGAGCACCCCGTGGGCTTCGGAGAGCACGCCCATCAGGAAGTACGCCGGCGGGTTGTAGGGGAAGATCGGAAGGCTGCCGCCCTGACCCTGGAGGGTGCTGACGGTATAGAAGTTGATGCCTTCCCGGATACCGCCTATCACCTCACCGAGGGGGCGCATGTCGATGATCCCCGGCTTGTAATAGATCAGCAGTGCCGCCGCGGCAAAGCCGATCAGTTCGAGCGGGTGGATTCGGCGCAGGCCGTGGCGGAGTGTGCCGTGGACCGCCTGCAGGGAAGGTGACCTGCGAACGGCAATCAAGGACGCAATGAACAGGGCCAGCCAGCCGACACTCTTGAAAATGGGCTTTGGGCCACCTCGGCGTTTCTCGATGCGGACATGGATGTCCCCATAGCTGCGCTGGATGAGTTTGCCCTGGACCACGTCTTGTGTCGGCATCGATCCCCGCGTGTACTCCGCCTGAACGACCCCTGGCGCAGCCATGTGGATCGCGCTCATGATGAGCAGGTAGGCCCCCAGGCTGAGCACGAAGGCGAGCAGGGTCTCGCCCAGACGCCCGGGTGCCGGCCGCCCATCCGGAGACATCAGGCCTTCTCCTCCAACAGGCCGGCAAGGCGCTTGCCGATGCGCCGCCCTTCACGGATGGCGTAGTTGGTGCCCCGGTCTTCCGGATAGATCTGGGCCATGGAGCATACATGCAGCCCTTCCACCGGGCCGTCTTCCGCGGGGATGAGCTTGCTGTAGTGCCTGGCGACAACCGGTTGCGACCAGCGGGCGCGCCACAGGTGATGGGCCTGGATCCACGAGCGCTCCAGGGCGGGGAACATGGTCTTCAGGAAGGGCAGGGCGTAGTCCAGGAAGGCATCGGCGTCCATCGCGTACAGGGCGTCGGTGTGGGGCAGGTACTTGGACAGATAGACGATGTGCTTGCCGCCGTAGGTTTCCGGGCGTTCGAAGTTGGTGTGTTCGATCACGCCGACAAAAGGAAAGCTCGGGTCGTTGACGTTCAGCCAGTAGGTCTTGGAGAGGGAGCGATCCAGCTCGAGCACGAGGCAGACGTTGCCGATGTACTGGATCTGCTCCAGGCTGCGGATGTAGTCGGGGCTTGCCCAGTCCCGGACCATGTCAGCCAGAAGTGGCAGCGCCGTGGTGGCGATGACCCTTTCCGAGCGCACCACGCCGCGGGGTGTGGTCACATGCCAGGCGCCCTCCCGGTGGGCGATGCTTGATACCGGGGCGTTGAGTTCGATCCGCCCGCCGAGTTCGCGAATGCGCTCGGCGAGTTTTTCGGCCAGGGCCACGAAGCCACCCTTGAAGTAGGCGAGACGTTCCTCGCCACCTTTGCCACGGCTGCCGCCCCGTAGCTTGAGCTTGTTCCAGAACCAGACGGCGGAGATATCTTCGGCATACGGGCCGAACTTGCCCTTGAGCAGGGGTTGCCAGACGACCTGGTAGACCTTGTCGCCCCCAAGCTGCCGCAGCCAGTCGTGGGCCGTCCGGCTCTCGAGGCTCATCCAGTCGTCCACCCGGCGGGCACGCAGGGCCAGCAGGCCCAGGCGAATGCGGTCGGCGAACCCCAGGGGCGTGAAGTTGAGCAGATCCCAGGGCGTGGAGAGCTTGAAGAAGTTGTTGGCGTAATACACCCCGGTATTGGTCGGGTTGATCTCGACCCGACTGTCGAGGCCCAGCTCACTGATCAGTTGCATGACCTCCAGGTCATTGGTGAACCAGTGGTGGTAGAAGCGGTCGAGCTTCTCGCCGCCCACATCGAATGCCGCTGCCAGCCCGCCGATCTCGCTTTCCGCTTCGAGCACGGTGACCGGAATGCCACGGGATGCGAGTTCGTAGGCGGCCGTCAGGCCGGTGAAGCCGCCACCGACAATGGTTGCCCGGCTGGTGTGGTTGAGGGTCATGGTCAGGATGCCTTGGCTTCTTGCGAGGTTCGGGTGGGATTCAGGAGGAGGTAGATGCCGCCGATCACGGTGGGCGGGAGCCACAGCAGGATGTGCACCAGGAGCGCGAAGGCAGTGGCCGCCCCCGCATCGTTGCCAAGCTCGGTCATCGCGCGGGCGGTGAAATAGTCGAAGGTGCCGATGTAGCCGGGCGTACTGGGGATCAGTGTGGCCAGGGTGCCGATGGGCAGTGCCAGCCAGCCCGCAAGTGGTGCGCCGAGGGTGGGCAAGGCAAGGGCTGCAAACCAGAACACCGCGCCTTCGGCCAGCCAGGCGAAGAAGGACCACAGGATCAGCCGGAGCATCGTGTGGCCCGCCGAAAAGAGTTCAAGGGTATTCAGACCCTTGTCTACTTCGTCGAGGATTTTCTGTCCGAGTGTCGGCGCGACGCGCTTGACCGCCTGGGCCAGCGCGCGCCCCGGCGCCGCAAACACCCGAGGGAACAACAGGATGGCCAGGATGACCGCCGCAGCCGCCATCGGGGCCAGGCCGCCGATGCCGGCGAGGCGGTTGATGTCGGCGCCGAAATGCCCCAGCGCCAGCCCCAGAAACAGCAGCACCATCAGCAGGTCGAGAAGGCGTTCGGCAAACAGGGTGATGATGGCCGTGTTGGCGCTGATCTTGAGACGCCGGTTGAAACCAAAGGCCCGGATCAGGTCACCGGCCCGGAAAGGCAGTACGTTGTTGGCGGCCACGCTGGCCAGCAGCGGGCCGGCGCAGTGGCGCCAGCCCAGTTCGGGATTGGAGCGCACAAGCATCAGGCGCCAGCGCTCGATCCGGCACGCATAGCCGGCCAGGAACGCCAGCAGGGCCAGGGCGATCCACCCCGCGTCGGCGCTGGCAAACGACTGTCGAAGATCGGCCAGGCTGATCTGGCGCACGACCAGCCACAGGAAGAAGCCTGCCAGGCCGATGCCGAAAATCAGCTTGAGGGCTTTCCTCGCGTTCACAGGCTCTGCACCACGGGGCTGCGGGAGCTGGCAGGGCCTTCCGCCTTGAAACCCACGTACTCCTTGACCACGTAGAGGGGCCGGCCCTTGATCTCGTTGTAGATCCGCCCGATGTACTCGCCGAGGATGCCCACGCTGATGAGCTGGACACCCCCCAGGAAGAGCACCGCGATCATCAGCGCCGTCCAGCCTTCGACCCAGATGTCGGTGAACAGGCGCATTGCCAGGGCATAGAAAATGCCCAGGATCGCCATCGTCGCGCTGGTCATGCCCATGGCCACGGAGATCTGCAGGGGCTTGCTGGAAAAGGACAGAATTCCGTCGGTGGCAAAACGGATCATCTTGCGCAGGGGATATTTGCTCTCGCCGGCAAAGCGCTCGGCGCGTCGGTAGGGCAGGGCGATCTGGTTGAAGCCCACCCAGCTGACCATGCCGCGCACGAAGCGATCCCGCTCCGGCATCGCGTTCAAGGTGGTCACCACATCCCGGCTCATGAGTCTGAAATCCCCCGTGTCCAGCGGAATGGGAACTTCCGAAAGACGGTTCAGAAGCCGGTAGAAGCCGCGTGCCGTGGCCAGTTTGAAGCGGGACTCCCCCGGCCGCTCGGTGCGCGTGCCATAGACCACGTCGTAGCCTTCGCGCCACTTTTCCACCATTTGCAGGATCACTTCGGGTGGATCCTGGAGATCGGCATCGATGAGGACTACCGCGTCGCCGCGGGCGGCATCAATGCCGGCCGTCACCGCAATCTGGTGACCGAAGTTCCGGGCAAAGCAGATCAGCTTGATGCGGGCATCTTCCGAGGCAAAGCCCTTGAGCAGGGTGCGGGTACGGTCCCGGCTGCCGTCGTCCACGAAGATCAGTTCCACATCCAGATCGGTCAGGCTGGCGCAGAAGCTGCGCAGGCGTTTGATGGTCTCGCCGATGACGTCCTCTTCGTTGTAGCAGGGGATGATCACCGAGAGCAGCGCGGGCGTGCGTCGGCTGCCATGGTTGAGGGGGGAGCGAGCGCTGCTGTCTGCCAGATCAAGGTGGCGGCTCATCATTGCATGGACGCTGGAACGTGAAAGCGGCATTCCGTGATCAGGAAGGCGAATCAGGGCAGGCTGCCGACGTGTCCGGCATGTTGTCAGAAGGATGCCTTCATCCTATCGCTGATTGACGGATTTGTCTTGCGCTGCAGCATACGCCTTGCAGGCATGTCAGCCCCTTTGCCCGCCAAGCCAGCGCCGTACGCGGTTCCAGGGGGTTTTCATCAGTCGGGCGATTTCGGCCCTCTGTCGGACTGTTTCGGCGCTCAGTTCTGCAATGATCTGCTCGCGCCCATGGATCTCCCGCCCCATCTCCTCCATTGCTCCGAAGCGCTCTTCCAGCAGTTTCCCCTGGGCAATGATGGCTTCGTCGCGGTGGGCGATCTCGGTGCTCATGTGGGCCATGGCCCGGGCGCGTTCCTCGATCAGATCGGCCTGAGCCTTGAGGGCGATATCGCGCTCGGCGATATCCGCGTCCATCTGCTGGATGGTTGCCCAGCGTTCGTCGATGAGGGCCGCCTGGGTTTCGAGGGCGGTCTGTTGCTCGGACAGGCGGCGGGCCGACAGGAAGATCCGCTCGTTCAGGCTGGTGGCCCGGGCCAGGCTGCGGAGGAACCAGCCATCGGGGCCCGGGCGGGTGAGTGCGCGCAGGGCCGCGTCATCGGCCAGATGGCGGGCGGCGATGCCGAAGCACAGGGTGGCCACGGGGGGGAGGCTGGCGTTGTGGAGCAGGGCGGTGCAGGCGCCGGCGGCGTCGAGGCCGCTCAGCTTGCCCGCCAGGGCCAGGGTCTGGATGTAGGCGTTTTCGTGGACATGACGCCATACGTCGTCTTCGGCCAGGGTGTTGGTGGGGTGTACGCGGTAACGCACCAGGGGCTCGCGCAGCCACAGGGGAGCCTCGCCGGCGCTGGCCCGCAGGGCCCATTCCCAGTCGTGGGTGTAGCGCAGATCGGAGAAGTCGCCGACCTGCCGGAGCAGCGCCCGCGGAAAGACGAAGTTGGAGGTGGTGATGGCCAGGTTGGCGGTGAGCAGCCAGCTGGCGGGGGGCTGGGCGGCGCACAGGGCGCTGGCAGCGGCATAGTCCCGGGCCCGCTCATGGTCGGGGGCGGGCTGGCCGTGGCTGTCGATGAAGGCCACGTCGCTGAAGGCCAGGCGCGGGGTGTTGCCGAGGGCGCTCACCATGCGCTCAAGCCGTTCGGGGTGGAAGGCGTCGTCGGAGTTGAGGATGGCCAGGAAGTCGCCGCTGGCCAGGCCCAGGCCCTCGTTGAGGGTGGCGTGGGCGCCCCGGTTGTCGTCATGGCGCAAGGCGCGCAGGCGCGGATCACGGATCGACTGGATGGCGTCCCAGGTGCCGTCCCGGGAGGCGTCGTCGATGACGATCAGCTCCAGGTCGCCAAGGGTCTGGGCCAGGACGCTGTGCAGGGCATCGACGATGTAGGCCTCGTGGTTGAAGGCCGGAACGATCACGCTGATCTTGGGGGCGGTCATGGGGCTTGGTCCTGGTGATGACCGTCGAGCCATGCCTGCAGGGCGAGGCGGGCGGCTTCAGCGGACGGGGCGTCGATGACCCGGTGGGGTGCTGCGGGCTGCCAGCCCGGCGTGGGGCAGGCGGCTGGGCGCAGGATGAGGAGTCCGGCTTCAAGGGCGTTGGCGCCGTCCCGTTCCAGGCTCGTGGCGTCGAGGGCCAGGAAGGCGTCTGCGGCGAGCAGGAAGGCGTCCCGGTCGTGGAGGGATTCGGCCAGGAAGAGTTGCCGGGTGGCGACCAGGGTGGCCATGTCTTCGCGGCAGTCGTTCCAGCACGGTGCGTCCGGGGTGACGCCGGCGATGATGGCGCAGAGGTCGTTGCGGGCGGCGGTGAGGGGCCGGACGAGGGCCAGGTAGCGCCGGGCAGTGGCGCTGTCGGTCGGTGCGCCGAGGGACAGCAGGATCCGCCCCTGGTCGGGAATGCCGAACCAGTGGCGCACCCGCCCGCGCACCTCGCGCCGGGCGGCGGCGTCCAGCACGGGCAGCGGGTGAGGGGCTGCGGTCATGGTTTGGGGCGCAGGGGCGACCGCCTTCCCCGGCAGGGCTGGCCCGGCGAAGCGGCGGGCGCCACGGCCAAGGACACGCAAGGGGGCGGAGAGTCGCCAGGAGCGGGAGGCGTGGAGCTCGCGCAGACGGGTGTCCAGATGGTGGACCTGCGCTTCCAGGCGGGCGATCCGGTCATCCCGGGCGTTCAGGGCGGCGGCCTGGTGCTGCACGGTATCGCGCAGGGCGCTGGCTTCCTGGTGGTGGCGGGCATCGTCGATCGCCCGCCGGTGGAGGGCGTCCAGGCGCCGCCCCGCTGCACCAGCCTCAGGCCCGGTGCCGGGGGCCGGGAGCAGGGCGTTGTAGGCGGCCACCATGTCGTCGAGCCCGCGTACCGGGCGGGCCGCCAGGTTCCGGCGCAGGGCCTCGAGTTGCCCGGCCTGGGTGAGGCAGGTGCTGACGGTGCGGACCAGGGCGTCGGCATCGGGGGCGAAGAGCAGGCCGGTGAGGCCGTCGTCGATGCGCTCGGCAAAGGCGCCGATGCCCGTAGCGGCGACTGGAACGCCGAGGGCGAACATCTCGCTCAGGGTGTAGCTGAAGGACTCCGGCAGCACCGAGACGAGCAGGGCCAGGTCGGGGGCGAAGTCGCGGACGATACGCGGGAGTTCGGTGTGCGCGTAGTGTTCGATGACCTCGATCCCCGCCATGCCCTTGAAGGCGCGACCGAAGTCGCCGCTGCCCAGGAGCAGGATGTCCGCGTGCCGGCACAGGGCCGGCAGGGCCTGGCGCAGCAGATTGAGGCCCTTGTGGGGCGCCAGCCGGCCGGGCACCAGGAGGCGGGGGCGGCGCCCGGCGGGCGTGGGTGCACCGGGGAAGGAGGTGGGCGGGAGGGCGATGCCGTGTTCGATGCGCGTCCACGCCTTGCCGGCCAGCCCGGGCTGCAGGGCCGCCCAGCGGTCATGGATGCTGCGGCTCGGGGCCACCACCCGCACCTCGGGCCGGGCGATCAGGGCCGCGTAGGCGCTGCGCAGGCGGTGCCAGTCGGCGTCCACGGTGTTGTGCCAGAAGACGTTGAGCGGGTTGCCCTGCAGGCAGGTGGTGAGCCGGGCAGGCGGGCAATCGCTGCAGGCGCCGTCAAAGCAGGCAAACAGGGCCGGGCAGAAGGGGAACAGGTCGTGGAGCACCACCACGGTCGGCAAGCCGCTGGAGAGGGCTTCGAGACTGTGCCCGATGAGGGACGAGACGAGGATGCTGCCCACGTGGAAGTCGGTGAGCACGGCGTCGAGCACGGCGGCGTACTCGGGGTGGGATGGCGCGCAGGCGCGGATTGGCAGGGCCAGATCCCAGGCCAGCAGGGGCGGCGCATCCACGGCCGGCTCGACGAGTTCCAGGCGGAAGCCGGCGGCGTTGCGATGGCTGCGCGAGCGCAGCAGCAGGTTGCGCCGGGTGGTGTCGGTGCGGCAGTAGTCGAGGATCCAGCGGTCGGTGCCGCCACCCCAGCTGTGGCTGATGTGCAGTTGCACCGGGCGGGCGGGCTGTGGCGCCGGTGTCGGCAAGGGCAAGGGGATGGGGCCGCTGTGCTCGCCGACCACGGCGGCCTCCTCGGCACCACCCTGCGCGCTGCGGGCCTGGTCCACGGCGCGGCGCAGCCGGGCGGCGGGGTCGCGGGCAATGTAGGCGCCCACGACCTCCAGGTAGTCGGGATGGGCCTCCAGGAGCTGCTTCATGGCATGGTCCTGGAGGGCGGTGCGCTCCTCGGAAAAACTCACCCCGCCCTCATGGAACACGAAGACGTCGGCGGCCAGCAGGTTGTGCCAGCCCCGGGCGGCGGCGCGGCGGCAGAAGTCGTTCTCTTCGCCATAGCCGCGGCCGAAGCGTTCGGCGTCGAAGAGGCCGACTTCATCCAGGCAAGTGCGCCGGATGTACATGCAGAAGCCCACCCCGGTGGGGATATGGACAACCTGCCCGGCCAGGGTGGTGGCGATCAGGCTGTCCAGGCCGGCCAGGCCGAGGGTGCCGGGGACGCCGCCAGTCCAGCCCTCGAAGGGGTAGGAGCAGATGGTGGCGTTGTTGGAGAAGGGCGTCAGGGTGCCCGCCCGGGGATTGCGCGCGGCGCAGGCGGCGAGGCGGTCGAGCCAGTCGTTGGCCACTTCGGTGTCGCTGTTGAGGAGGATCACATCCCTGTCGGCGTGCAGGGACATGCCACGATTCACTGTGCGCACGAAGCCCAGGTTGGTTTCGTTCTCCAGCAGGGTGAGGCGGCCCTCGGCGGCCAGCTCGTGCAGCCACGCGGTCAGCGCCGGTTCGGGGCTGGCATCATTGATGGCGATCAGTTCGAAGGGGGTCTGCTGGCCCGCACGCAGCACGCTATTGATGCAGCGCTGCGTTTCTGCCAGGCCCCGGTAGATGGGAACGATGACGTCAATCGGAGGAAGGTTCACCGGGTTCCAGGCAAGTCGTCGGGTGGGTCGTGGAAGGGGGCCGAAAGGTCGGCTTACACTCTCGCGGACCCCGAATCAGGGCAGCGATTTTATCATTGCGGGGCGTTGCCAGCCCGCCTTTCGCGGCGTGGCCGGTACCCGGCATGGGTGGCCGGGCAGCAGATGGTGCATCATGGCGAGGGGCTGGAAGTCGGGATGATGATGTCTTTTTTAGGCCATTCGGTACGGGTGGCATCGTGTTTTGGCATGGAGCGGGTGAGGATGAGTCCTTTTGTCGGGTGGCGCTGGTTGTGCCGGAGTGCCTGCGTGCTGGCCCTTCTTGGGGCTGTTCCCCAGGTGCAGGCCGTCGATCCGGTGCCACCGCCGCTACTCCTGGCCGAGGTCTTGCATGGCGATGTGGATGTGAGTCGCTACTGGGTCAGCGAGAAGCTTGATGGTGCCCGGGCGGTGTGGGATGGGCGCAGCCTGCGTTTTCGCAGCGGGCGGCCGGTTCATGCGCCGGCCTGGTTCATTGCCGGTTTGCCGCCCGAGCCCCTGGACGGGGAGCTCTGGATCGCCCGCGGGCGTTTTGACGCGCTGTCGGGCATCGTGCGCCGTCAGGTGCCCCGCGATGCCGACTGGCGGCAGGTCAAGTACATGGTGTTCGAGCAGCCCGACGGGGCCGGCACCTTCACCGACCGGATCGAAAGCCTGCGCACGGTCGTCGCCAGGGCCGGCGTGCCCTGGTTGCAGATGGTGGAGCAGTTTCGCGTGGCCGACCGCCAGGCCCTGCAGGCCCGCCTCGACGAGGTGGTGGCGGGCGGTGGCGAAGGCCTGATGCTGCACCGGGACGACGCCCTCTATGTGACCGGTCGCAGCGATGCGCTGCTCAAGCTCAAGCCCCTGTTCGATGCGGAGGCCCGGGTGGTCGGGCATCTGCCCGGCAAGGGCCGTCTGAGTGGCCTGCTGGGGGCGCTGCAGGTGGAAACGCCGACCGGCCTGCGCTTTGAACTGGGCACTGGCTTGAGCGATGCGGAGCGGCGCAACCCGCCGCCGGTGGGCTCCCTCGTCACTTACCAGTATCGCGCCCTGACTCCGGACGGGGTACCGCGCTTCGCCAGCTATCTGCGCCGCCGGGAGGCCTTTTGAGCAGCCATCGGATCCTCGTCTCCGGCGGGCGCGGCTTCATCGGCCGGCGCTTGGTCATGGCGCTGCGGGCCGATGGCATTGTCCCGCGGGTGTTGACCCGCGATCAGCCGGAGGCGGATGAGGTGCAGGGCGACCTGACGGATCTGACGGACCGGGCCGCCCTCGACCTGGCCTGCTCCGGCATCGAGACCGTGTTTCACTGCGCGGGCCATGCGCATGCCTTCGGTGCCCTCGGGGCGGAGGAGGAGGCGCTGCACTGGCGTGTCAATTTTGAAGGCAGCCAGGCACTGGCCGAGGCCGCAGGCCGGGCCGGCGTGGCCTCCTTCGTGTTTCTGTCCAGCGTCAAGGCGGTGGGGGAGCCGGGCGAGGCCTGCGTGGACGAGGACTGGCCGGTGCCGCCCGATTCAGCCTACGGCCGCGCCAAGCGGGCGGCCGAGGCGGCGGTGCTGGCTGCGGGTGAGCGCTACGGCATGCGGGTTACGGTGCTGCGTCCGGCCATGGTGTTTGGCGCCGGTGGCCGCGGCAATCTCGAGCGCATGGCCGCACTGGTGCGGCGTGGCCTCTTTCCACCCTTGCCGGAAACGGGCAACCGGCGCTCCCTCGTGCATGTGAGTGATCTGGTGGCCGCCATGCGCCTGGTGGCGGCGGATGCCCGGGCGGCGGGTCGAACCTACATCGTGGCCCATCCGGTGACCCCGTCGGGCCGCGGTTTGTACGACGCCTTGCGCCGGAGCATGGGCATGCCGCCGGTCGGCTGGGCCGTGCCCCGGGCGGTGCTGCATGGGCTGGCCCGCTGTGGCGATCTTTTGGAAGGGCTGGTCCGGCGGCGTGTGCCCCTGGACAGCGAAGCGCTGGCCCGCCTGCTGGCGTCGGCCTGCTATTCGCCGGCGCGCATCGAGGCCGAGCTGGGCTGGCGGGCGGGTATGGGGCTGGAAGCCGGCCTTCGGGAGATGCTGCATGCGTGAGCTGATGGCCCTGCTGGCGCCGGTGCTGGCCTTCGCGGTGGCCTGGGGGGTGACCCGCGTGTGTTGCCGGCCGGGGTCCTGGCTGTATTTCCTCGATCAGCCCAATGCGCGTTCCCTGCACGTCACGCCCACGCCCCGTACCGGTGGGGTGGGTGTGATGGCGGGGCTCTTGGCGGGAGGCGTGCTGGTGGGGGTTGGCGGTCTGGGCGACCTGCCCCTGGGGGCGGCCCTGGCGGGTGCGGGAGGGCTGGCCCTGGTGGGCCTTGCGGATGACCGGGTTGGTCTGTCGGCGCGGCTGCGGCTTCTCGCACAGGTGCTGGTGGCCGGGGTGTACCTGGCCCTGCTGGGTACTTCCGGTGCTTGGCTTGAGGTGCTGGCCCTTGGCGTAGGGCTGGTCTGGATGGGTAATCTCTACAATTTCATGGACGGGTCGGACGGCCTGGCCGGGGGGATGGCCCTGTTCGGTTTTTCAGCCTTCGCCGTGGCGGCGGCACTGGCCGGCGAGGAGGGGCTGGCCCTGGTGAGTGCCGGGGTGGCGGCTGCGGCGGCCGGTTTCCTCGTATTCAACTTCCATCCGGCGCGGATCTTCATGGGGGATGCCGGGTCGGTGCCCCTGGGTTTTCTGGCGGGTGCCCTGGGGCTGGCCGGGCGGGAGAGCGGCGCCTGGCCCCTGTGGTTTCCGCTGCTGGTCTTTGCCCCCTTCATCCTGGATGCCACCGTGACCCTGTTGCGCCGTGCCCTGCGGGGCGAGCGGGTGTGGGAGGCCCACCGCACCCACTACTATCAGCGGCTGGTGCAGATGGGCCTGGGACATCGCCGGACGGCACTGCTGGCTTATGCCCTGATGGCGGGATCCGGGGTCGGAGCGGTACTGGCGTTGTCGGTGGGGTTCTCGCTGCAGTGCGTCATCATTACAATGTGCGTATTCCTTCACTTGGTCCTGGGCTACCGGATCGACACCGCCTGGCGGCGTCACCGGATCGGAGCTCAAACACCTTGATCAACAAGAACTATTACTCCTTCCTGGTGTTCCTGTCCGACCTGGTCGGGGTGGGGCTGGCGTGGTGGCTGGCCTATCTGGTGCGCTTCAATTTCGACGTGCAACCCGAGTTCATGCCCGCCTGCCTGGTGGGGCTGGGGGTGGCGGTGATCGTTCAGGGTGGAATCCTGCGTGCCTTTGGGCTGTACCGGGGGGTGTGGGTCTTCGCCAGCCTGCCGGATCTGCTGCGCATTACGCGGGCCGTGGTGGTGGCCGCCGTGGTGACGCCGCTGGTCGTGGTGGTGGCGGTGCGTTACAACCCCGGTGTGCCGCGCCTCGTTCTGCTGCTGCAACCCCTGTTGCTGGCCATCTATGCGGGGGGGACGCGGGCGCTCTACCGTACCTGGAAGGAGTTCCACCTGTATGGCGCCCTGCGCGCCCTGGGGCAGCCGGTGATCGTGCTGGGGGGCGGAGATGCGGCGGTGAGCCTGGTGCGCGAGTTGTCCCGGTCCGCCGAATGGCGGGTGGTGGGCCTGCTAGACGACAGCAGTGCCCGTCAGGGGCGGGAAGTGTATGGGTGCAAGGTGATCGGGCGCATTGCCGACCTTGAACGTCTGGCCCAGGAGCTCAAGGTTCGCCACGCCATCATCGCCATGCCGGGCGAGCGCCATCAGGTCCGCCGGTCGGTGGCCAGCGCCTGCGTGCGTGCAGGGGTCAAGGCGATGATCGTGCCGGCCCTCGATGACGTCATGACCGGGCGTGTCAAGTTCAGCGAAGTCCGCCAGGTGGACGTGGAGGACTTGCTGGGGCGTGATCCGGTGCGCATCGATGATGTGGAGGTGCGCGAATACCTGCGTGGCAAGGCGGTCATGGTGACGGGGGCCGGTGGTTCCATTGGTTCCGAGCTGTGCCGCCAGATCGCCCGCTTCGAGCCCTCCGTGCTGGTCTGCTTCGATGTCAGCGAGTTCGGCCTGTACCGGCTGACCGAGGAGTTTTCGCTGCATTTTCAGAATGTCCAGCTAGTGGCCCTGGCGGGGGATGTGAAGGACGCGATCCGGGTGGACGAGGTGATCGCCCGCTACCGCCCCCACGTGATCTTTCACGCGGCGGCCTACAAGCATGTGCCCCTGATGGAGGACGACAATGCCTGGCAGGCCGTGCGCAACAATGTGCTCGGCACCTGGCAGGTGGCCCGCAGTGCGGTGGCTTACGGGGTGTCGCGCTTCGTGCTGGTGTCCACCGACAAGGCGGTCAATCCCACCAACGTGATGGGGGCCACCAAGCGTCTTGCCGAGCGGGTCTGCCAGGCCTTGGCGAGCCGTGGCAAGACCCAGTTCGAGATCGTCCGTTTTGGCAATGTGCTCGGCAGTGCCGGTAGCGTGATTCCCAAGTTCCAGGAGCAGATTTCCGCGGGCGGGCCGGTCACGGTGACCCATCCGGAGATCACCCGCTTTTTCATGTCCATTCCCGAGGCCGCACAACTGGTGCTGCAGGCCGGTTCGATGGGGCAGGGCGGAGAGATCTTCGTCATGGACATGGGGGAGCCGGTGCGCATCGCCGAGCTGGCCCGGGACATGATCCGCCTCTCCGGCCGGTCGGAAGAAGAGGTGCGTGTCGTGTTCACCGGTCTGCGCCCGGGTGAAAAGCTCTACGAAGAAGTGCTGGCGGACAGCGAGCACACCCGCGCCACCCATCACCCCAAGTTGCGAATCGCCCGCGCCCAGTCCGTTGAAGACGGCTGGCTCGATGCCTTGCTGCTGTGGCTGCGTCAGCGTCGGGCAGTGGGTGCATCTGAAGTCCGCGGCGAATTGCGCCGCTGGGTTCCGGAGTATTCCCCATCCCATCCTTCCGCCCCGTCCCTGCAGGTGGTGGAAAAGAACGCCCATCGCGCCTGACATGAAATCCCATCCCCTCCACATGGCCTCAAGGACATGTGAATCCCTCCGGCTGGCCGGACGGTACTGATCATGTCCACCTACGCCATCGGCGACATTCAGGGTTGCTTTGCATCCCTCATGGCCCTTCTCAAGCGGGTGGCCTTCGACCCGGCCCGGGACCGCCTGTGGTTGGTGGGAGATCTGGTCAACCGGGGTCCGGATTCCCTGCGGACCCTGCGCTATGTCCGTGACCTGGGGCCAGCGGCGGTGACCGTCCTGGGCAACCACGATCTCTATCTCCTGATGGTGGCCTATGGCAGCCTGCGCAGCCGCGGCAAGGACGACACGATTCAGGCCGTGCTTGATGCCCCCGACCGGGAGGCCCTCCTCGGCTGGTTGCGCACCCGGCCATTGATGCACGTGGAGAACGGTTTCGCCATGGTTCATGCGGGCCTGCTGCCCGGCTGGACTGTCGTCCAGGCCCGTGCGCTGGCCCGGGAGGTGGAGGGGGCGCTGGCCGGCCCCTACCATGCGGATCTGCTGAATAACCTGTGGGGCAGCGAACCGGCCGCCTGGCGCGATGATCTGCGCGACTATGAGCGCATGCGGGTGATCGTCAATGCCATGACGCGCATGCGTTTCTGTACGCCGGAGGGCATCATGGACTTCAAGGTCAAGGGTGAGGTGGCTCGCGCACCCAAGGGCTATCTGCCCTGGTTCGAGGTTCCGGGGCGTCGGAGTGCCGACACGACCCTCGTGGTGGGGCATTGGTCTGCCCTGGGGCTGAAGATCGAGCCCGGCCTGCTGGCCCTGGATTCCGGGTGCCTGTGGGGGCGTGAGCTGACGGCCGTCCGCCTGGAGGACCGCGTGGTGTTCCAGGTGCCCTGCCCTGGGTTGACCCACGGAAAGCTCAAGCCATCCTGAAGGCTTGTGAATAAATCTACTGCGCGGCTCGATTTCGCTCCTGCGATGCTCGCCGTACGCCAGGTACGGCTGCGCTTCTCGAAGCGAACTCGAACCGCTCGCGACGATTTCTTCACAAGCTTTGCGGGCTTGTCATAAATCTACTGCGCGGCTCGATTTCGCATCCTGCGATGCTCGCCGTACTCCTCGTATGGCCGGGCTTCTCAGGCCCTGACCGAGCTCCTTGCGATGATTCCTTGACTTGCTTCGGGGTGAGGTTGCCGGCCTGTCAGTCGGCGATGCCTGCGACGATGGCGTCTCGCGCCAAATGGGAGAGGGCTTTTCTGTCCGGCGTGTCGGTGACGGACAGGGGGTCGGCGACCCGCAGGCGGGCAAGGATCCGGGGTTCCGCCACGATGGCGCGCAGGCTGTCCAGCAGGCTCAGGTCGCCATCGTAGGCTGGCGCCCGGGTGTAGCTCCCGTCGGGCAGACGATAGGCAATGGCGATGGGTTGCAGCGGCGCCCTGGCCTCAATGGCGGCCTGCAACAAGGCCCCGTGAAAGCCCAGTACATGGCTGCCGTCGGTGGTCGTGCCCTCGGGAAAGATCGTTACATGACGGCCCTGGGCGAGAAGGGCCGTGATCTCTCCGTTGACGATGCGCGCATGTCCCCGGCTGCCCCGACGCAGGAAGACGGTTTCGTGCTTCGCGGCCAGCCAGCCGGCCAGGGGCCATCCGCGGACCTCGGCCTTTGATACGAAGGTGGTCGGAAAGGCGGCGTTGATCACGAAGATGTCGAGCCACGACACGTGGTTGGCCACGATCAGGCTGCCGGGCCCGATGAAGGGGGCATCGGCGCTGAGGTGGATGCCGAGGATCTTCAGCAGACGGGCCGACCAACGTTGTCTGAGACCCAGCTGCTGCGCGGGCGACAGGAAGGGGACAGCCGCTACCGTGAGTACGACAGCGGCAAGCAGATGGCCGGCCAGCAGGCTGTAGCGGGTGAAGCGCTCGAGTCGGTGGGTGGGTTTCAGTCCTTGTTTCCCATGAAATGCTTGGCGTAGCGTGCATCAAGCCGGGATACCGGAAGCAGGATGGGCAGGTCGGCCGTGTTGAAATCTGGATCCCACGCGGGCTCGCCGCAGATCCAGGCGCCAGCGCGCAGATAGCCCTTGATCAGCGGCGGTGTGTCGGCATCGAGATCCTGGCGCAGGGCCTGCAGGGGCAGGGGCGTGCGCGGGAACATGCGATACTCAAGCGGACACAGGTGCTCGTCCTTCAGGCGATTATACAGGCTTGCCGCAGCATGCCCGCCGTCGGCCATGCTGATTGAGGCGCAGCCGATCAGGTAGTCGTAGTTGTTCTCCAGCATGTAGCGGGCGAGACCGGCCCACAGCAGCGTGATCACCGCGCCGGAACGGTAGTCTGCGTCGATGCAGGAGCGGCCGATTTCAACCATGCGGCCGCGCAGGTGGCGCAGGCGGGTCAGGTCGAACTCGTTCTCGGAATAGTAGCTGCCCACCTCCCGGGCCGAGGCCGGCGACAGGATGCGGTAGGTGCCGACGATGCGGCCGGCGTTCTCGTCACGGACGATCAGGTGGTCGCAGAAGGCATCGTAGAGATCCCGGTCGACGCCCGGAACGCGGCTGGGCAGACGGGCGCCCATCTCTTCGCCGAACACCCGGTAGCGCAGCTTCTGGGCTTCCAGGATCTCGGTGGGGCAGGTGGCCAGACCGACGTGCAGATTGCGGCCGGGACGGGGGGTGACACCTTGTTCCTTGTGCAGCATGGCGGAATCCTCATGGGGTTTCCGCCATTGTGAAAATGCTGCATTGCGCTGGCGTGAAAGGGTGATGACGGGCCTGTTACGAGGCCCGCCTTTTCTCAGCGGGTGACGCGGGTGTTGCGGCCATCCTGCAGCAGGCGCACCCGCTCGCCGGGCACGAAGTTCTCGCCGCCGTCTTCCTGGACAATGGCGAGCAGTTCGCCATTGTCCATCTTGAGGGTGACCTCGATACCCTGTTTGCGGGTCATTCCCTCTTCTGCGGCGGCGCCAGCCAGGCCACCCACCACGGCACCGACCACTGCCGCGATGTTGGCGCCCTTGCCCCCGCCCACGGTGCTGCCGGCAATGCCGCCGACAGCCGCACCGGCGACGGTGCCGATGGGGGAACTGGTGCCTTCAAGCTTTACCGGACGGACACCTTCGACGACGCCCATGCGCACGCTCATCACGCGGCGGGCCTCGGTACGTTCGTAGTCGCCACCACCCAGGCCCGAGGCGCAGCCGGTGATGGTCACCGCGGCCAGAAGGGACAGGCCGATGTTGAGAAGTCGCATTGTGTTTCCTTTCACCAGAGTTGTGTTCCGAATGCCGCCCGGAAGGCGTCGCCGATCTCCTCGCGGGAGGGGGCATGATTCTGCCCGCCTCGGCTGGCGATCTTGATGGCGCCCATCAGCGAGGCGAGGCGCCCGGTCTGCTCCCAATCCATGCCATGCTCGATGCCGTAGAGCAGCCCCGCCCGGTAGGCGTCGCCGCAGCCGGTAGGGTCTTCAAGGGCCGTCGGTGTGGCACAGGGTATGTCCAGCTTCCGGCCGCCCGTGTGAATTTCCGAGCCTTTTCCACCGAGGGTGACGATCAGTGCACTGACTTCACCGGCAAGGGATTCGATGCTGCGTCCGGTGCGCTCGCACAGCAGGCGGGCCTCGTAGTCGTTGACCGCGCAGTAGTCTGCCAGTTGCAGGCATTGCAGGAGTTCGTTCCCATTGAACATGGGGAGCCCCTGGCCCGGGTCGAAGATGAAGGGGATGCCGGCTTCGGCGAATTGCCGGCTGTGCTCAAGCATGCCTTCACGGCCGTCGGGGGAGACGATGCCCAGGCTGACCCCGCGGCTATGGGCCACTTCATTGCGGTGGGAATGCACCATGGCACCCGGATGGAAGGCCGTGATCTGGTTGTCGTCCAGGTCGGTGGTGATGAAGCACTGGGCGGTGAAGGTGCCCGGCACCTGGGTGACGTGGGTGCGGGCCAGACCGAGGCGGTCGAGGCGCTCCAGATAGGGGCCGGCGTCATCGCCCACGGTGGCCATGATCAGGGGGTCGCCGCCCAGCAGCTTGAGGTTGTAGGCGATGTTGCCGGCGCAGCCCCCGAATTCCCTGCGCATCTCCGGTACCAGGAAGGAGACGTTGAGGATGTGGATCTGCTCGGGAAGGATGTGATTGCGGAAGCGGTCATGGAAAACCATGATCGAGTCGAAGGCAATGGAACCGCAGATGAGCGTGGACATGGGCGGACTTTGGAAGGTGGAGGGTCTGGTTGATATCGGGTGGGCCCGTGGGCGAGTGGCTGCGGGCATCCGCCCGGCCGCGTGGCGTCAGGGGTAAAAGGCGTAAACCCGGTAGCCGGCGGCCGCCACACCTGGCGCCTCGAAGGCGACCCGGATGGCAACCTCACCCTTGGTGGGGAAGGCCTCTTTTGGCGCATCCGCCGGGAGCCATTGGGCGGGGGCCAGGACGCGCCGGACCAGGGCCTTGTCGCGGGCGTCGGTGAGGGTGATCTCCACATGGGGCCAGGCTTGCTGGAACGCCGCACGGTTGCGCAGGGTGGCATGGAGGGTGAAGTAGGCCTCACGACTGGCATCGGGCTGGATGTCCGAGCTCTCGATGGCGATGTCGGCGGCGTGGCGTGGCAGGGGCAGCTCGCAGCCCAGGCCGGCACACAGGCTTTCCAGGGCAGGGCGCATCTCGGGCGAGGAGAGGGCGATCTCGTTGCGGAAGACCAGCACGCCCTGGGCCAGTACTGCCAGGGTGAGCAAGGTTGCCGCCGCGGCCCACAGGGCCTGACGGAAAGGCTCCCCACGGGCTTCGGCTGCATCGGCCGCGTCCGCCGCATCGGTTGTGTCGGGCTCGTCGTTCTCGTCCGGGGCTTGTGGTTCCGGTGCGGGGGCCGATGCACGGTCGACTTCGCTGATGGCACGTGCCAGGGGCTCGACCGCCTGCCCCGGATCGCGGGTGTGAATCAGGGTATCGAAATCAACCGGAGGGTCGCCCATTTCCGCCTCGGGAAGAGCGAAGGCGATGGGTGACGCGTCGGCAGGCGGGCTGGCATCCGAGTCGCCTGATGGTGCGGGGGCGGGTGTGTCCAGGCCGATGGACGGTGCATCATCGGAGATGGGCACGCTCGCAGAAGGCGGCCAGGCTTCGTCATCCCCGCTGAAAGCCGTGTCGGGCACGGTGTAGATGGCCTCGGGGTCGGCCTGAACCGGGCTCTCGGGCGCCGCCGGCACCGCGAAGATGTCCGGTTCGGGAAGGTCTGCCGTCAGGTCAATCCCGGTGGGCTCTTGCGACACCCGTGGTGGCCACTCCTCGGCGAGAATCTCCCCTCCTGGTTCCTGACGGCCATCTTCAAGGATGGGCAGCAAGGGGCTTTCATCCGCAGCGTTGTCCTCGGCCACGACACTGAAAATGTCGGCGGAGGCGCTGTCTTCGTCTGCCGAAGACAGCGGGGTGGATTCCGGCTCGACGGCGCCGAACTCGATGATGGGTTCAATCTCCCCCTCCAGCACCAAGGGTGGGGCGGCAGCCGGTTCCACGTCGTCTGCTTCAAGCCCGGTGGGGGGCCACGTGTCGTAAGGGTCGAAGTGTTGATCCGCTGCGATTTCCGCGGGGGGCTTCTCTTCCAGAACGAAGAGGGCGGGTTCGCTTGGCGAGACAGCGGCAGGAGCGGCGGGGTCAGTGATGCCCTCGTCAACCAGGGCCTCAAGGGCGTTGAAGGCGTGATTGCACTGGCCGCAGCGCACGCGCCCCTGACGGGCGCGCAATTGCTCGGGGCGCACCCGGAAGGTGGTCGAGCACGCCGGGCAGCGCGCCAGGATCATGACACCGCCTGCTCCGGCCGGTCGCCTTCGAGGCGAACCCAGCCCTCGTGGGTGGCGCCGACCCGCAGGGTGATATAGGGGGCGTAGGCCGCGATGACATCCTCGGCCTGGGCTTCCAGGACGCCCGACAGAGCCAGCTTTCCGCCCGGGGCGACGCGGGCCGCCAGCAGCGGGGCGAGCATCTTCAATGGATTGGTCAGGATGTTGGCGACCACTCGCTGGAAGGTGCCCTCAAGGGGTTTGGCGGAAACCTGCAGACGCAGGCTCACGTCGTTGTTGGCGGCGTTGTCGGCCGCGGTCTCGACTGCCTTCTCGTCGATGTCGACGCCGGTGACCTCACCCGCCCCCAGCCGGGCGGCGGCGATGGCCAGGATGCCGGAGCCGCAGCCATAGTCGAGCACGCTCACCCCCGGCTGGATCTCGGTGGTCAGCCATTCGAGGCACAGCCGGGTCGTGGGGTGGGAGCCGGTGCCGAAAGCCATGCCCGGATCAAGGACAAGGTTGATGGCGCTGGCGTCGGGGGACTCGTGCCACGAGGGCACGATCCACAGGCGGTCGGTAATGCGGATCGGGTCGAACTGGCTCTGGGTGAGCTGCACCCAGTTTTGTTCTGCCACCTCTTCCACGGTGAAGGGGGGCACGGCGTCGAGTCCCGCTGCGGCCGAGGCGGTGGCCAGGGCCGTGGCGAGGTCGGTATCGGTGTCGAACAGGGCGATGACGCGGCTGTGGTCCCACAGGCTGGCCGGAGACATGCCGGGCTCGCCGAACTGGGGTTTCTCGGCTTCGGTGCCCGCGTCGGCGTCGTCGATGCTCACCGACAGGGCGCCGTGCTCCATCAGCGCTTCGGAAAGGGCTTCGGCGCGGTGCGCGTCAGCCTGCAGGATGACCGAAATCCACATCAGTTCTTGCTGACCTCGTTGCGCCCCGCCAGCTTGTGCTCCAGGTAGTGGATGCTGGTGCCGCCTTCGACGAAGCGGGCGTCGAGCATCAGTTCCTGGTGCAGCGGGATGTTGGTCTTGATGCCCTCCACCAGCATTTCGGACAGGGCGATGCGCATGCGGCGGATGGCCTGGTCGCGGGTGTCGCCGTAGGTGATCAGCTTGCCGATCATCGAGTCGTAGTGCTGGGGCACCGTGTAGCCGTTGTAGACGTGGGAGTCCACCCGCACGCCGGGGCCGCCGGGAACGTGCCAGTTGGTGATCTTGCCGGGGCAGGGGGTGAACTTGAACGGGTCTTCGGCGTTGATGCGGCATTCGATGGCGTGGCCGCGGAACTCGATGTCCTTCTGCTTGTAGCGCAGCTTCTGGCCGGCGGCGACGCGGATCTGCTCCTGCACGATGTCCACGCCGGTGATGAGCTCGGTGACCGGGTGTTCGACCTGGACGCGGGTGTTCATCTCGATGAAGTAGAACTCGCCGTTCTCGTAGAGGAATTCGAAGGTGCCGGCGCCCCGGTAGGCGATCTTGCGGCAGGCTTCAGCGCAGCGCTCGCCAATGCGCAGGATATGACGGCGTTCGATGCCGGGGGCGGGCGCTTCCTCGATGACCTTCTGATGGCGGCGCTGCATGGAGCAGTCGCGCTCGCCCAGATGGATGGCGTTGCCGTGCTGGTCGGCAAGGATCTGGATCTCCACGTGACGCGGGTTTTCCAGGAATTTCTCCATGTAGACCATCGGATTGCCGAAGAAGGCACCGGCTTCGGAGCGGGTGGTCGTAACGGCGTTGAGCAGCGCCGCTTCGGTGTGCACCACGCGCATGCCCCGTCCGCCACCGCCACCGGCAGCCTTGATGATCACCGGGTAGCCGATGGCCCGGGCGATCTTGACGATTTCTTTCGGATCATCCGGCAGGGCGCCTTCGGAGCCGGGCACGCAGGGCACGCCGGCGGCCTTCATGGCGTCCTTGGCGGAAACCTTGTCACCCATCAGGCGGATGGTCTCGGCCCGCGGGCCGATGAAGACGAAGCCGGACTGCTCGACCCGCTCGGCGAAGTCGGCGTTCTCGGACAGGAAGCCGTAGCCCGGATGAATGGCTTCTGCGTCGGTGACTTCGGCCGCGGAGATCAGGGCCGGGATGTTCAGGTAGCTCAGGGTGGAAGAAGCCGGTCCGATGCACACGGACTCGTCGGCGAGCTTCACATACTTGGCTTCGGCGTCCGGCTCGGAGTGCACCGCGACGGTCTTGATGCCCAGTTCACGGCAGGCTCGCAGCACCCGGAGGGCGATTTCGCCCCGGTTGGCGATGAGGATCTTTTCGAACATGGCCATGACTCAGCCGATGATGAAGAGAGGTTCGCCATACTCCACGGGCTCGCCGTTCTCGACCAGAATGGCCTTGATGACGCCAGTGGCGTCGGCCTCGATCTCGTTCATCAGTTTCATGGCTTCGATGATGCACAGGGGCTCACCGGCGGAGATGCTCTGGCCGACTTCGGCCAGGGGCTTGCCGCCCGGCGCACTGGAGCGGTAGAAGGTGCCGACCATTGGCGACTTGACCACGTGCCCTTCCGGCAGGGTGGGCTCGGCGGCAGCGGCGGGCGCAGCCGCAACCGTTGTGGCGGGGGCCGGTGCGGCGGCCGGGGCGTGGGTCACGTAATTCACCGGCGCGGGGCCGGCGATGTGCTTGGCGATACGGACTTTTTCCTCGCCTTCGGTGACTTCCAGCTCGGAGATGCCGGATTCCTGGACCAGGTCGATCAATTTCTTGAGCTTGCGAAGATCCATAGTATTCCCCTTGATGTATGCGGCTACCCGCCGGACGGCGGGCCTGCCTGTATCTGGTTTAGCCGCGCTCGGCGCGGAGACGGGAGAGGGCGAACTCGAGGGCGAGTTGATAACCCTGGGCTCCCAGCCCGCAGATCACCCCGACAGCCTTGTCGGAAAAATAGGAGTGGTGACGGAAGGGCTCGCGGGCGTGGATGTTGGAGAGATGCACTTCGACGAACGGAATATCGACGCCAGTCAGGGCGTCACGCAGGGCCACGCTGGTGTGGGTATAGGCGGCCGGATTGATCACGATGAAGTCGACGCCTTCAGTGGCGGCGGCCTGCACCCGGTCGATCAGTTCACCCTCGTGATTGCTCTGGAACGACTCCAGCAGCACCCCGTCGGCCCGGGCGCGGCTCTCCATCGCCTCATGGATGTCGGCGAGCGTGGTGTGCCCGTAGATGCCGGGCTCCCGGCGACCGAGCAGATTGAGGTTGGGTCCATGCAGAACGAGAATGCGGTTCTGCGGAAGATCCTCGGCGGTGGCGTCCTGGGTGCGATTTTTCCGCGTCATGGGTGCAAGTTTGCCGTAGTTTGACGCAATTTGTCCACCGCGCGGGATGACGACGGACGTTCAGCTCTTGCTGAAATCCGCCAGTTTGCGATCCAGCTCTTCCTCCGAAAGCGTGCCCAGCTTGACCAGACTGATGCCGCCCTTGCGGTCGAGGATCAGGGTGAAGGGCAGGCCTTGGGAGGTGTTGCCCAGTTCTTCTGTCAGGCTGACCACGGACGGTGAGGCAATCACCAGTGGATAGGCCACCTTTTGGGCAACCTGGAAATCCACCACGTTCTTCGGCGTATCGATGCTGATACCGACAAACTGCACCCCTTTGTCCGCATATTTCTGGCTCATTGCGGAGAAGGCCGGGATCTCCTTGCGGCACGGGGGGCACCAGGTGGCCCAGAAATTCACCACCAGCACCTTGCCCTGCCATTGGGCCAGGGGCTGCGATTTGCCCGTGGTGTCGGGGAGGTCCAGCGCCATCAGTTTGGCCACCGCCGCGTTCAGGGCGGGCGTTGGCGCCGGCTGCGAGGGGCTCTGGCGGGCGGTGTAAAGACCTGCCGCACCCGCTGCAAAGGCGACGATGACGACAAGAAGAAAGTTGAATCCACGTTTCATGGCGGGAGTTCGGCGGGCGCCGGTGTTTCGCTGATCAGGGCTTCGACGACGGACAGGCGCGCCCGTTCCATCTGACGTGATCCATGGGCGCCACGGCGGTGCAGGCGTTCCACGTCGGGTGAATAGATGCGCAGCTTGACCGGGATGTCATCCCAGTCGAAGACGAGGATCGCTTCGGGCCCATCCGGCTGATTGCGACGGGGCTCCCGGTGCTCATAGGCCACGTCGTGGTTGAGGAAGAAGATCTCCACTTCCTTGGCACTTTCCGGGAAGAGGTCGATTTCCACTTCCGAATAGCGTCCGGCGGTGCCTTCCAGCACGGCGCCGGTCAGATAGGGGCGGAAGGCGTCCAGTTCGCGCATGATCTCGGCGGCGGCCATGCGCATTGCCTGCTGACGCTCCAGATGTTCGTCGTCCTGAAAGACCGCCAGATAGGTGCGGACCTCCGCTTCGATCTCGGCATTGTTGGGCAGCTCGTCGGCATTGATGGCCCCAAGCTGACGGGCGGCTTTGCGCTTGGCGAAGCCGTAGTCGTTGATTCCGTCCTCGGCGATCATGCGGGCCGCCAGGGCGGCGATCTCGCGGCGCAGGTTGCTGCGATGGGGAACGGTAGGGCGCGGCATGGGCGGTCGGAGCTCCCCGTTCGATTAGAATGCCGATCATTCTACACACGACTATTGCGGCGCTGTTTCCGCCGCGCAGAACTCATGCACATTCACATCCTCGGTATCTGCGGCACCTTCATGGGCGGTATCGCCCTGCTGGCACGGGCGGCCGGCCACACCGTGACGGGCTGCGATGCCAATGTCTATCCCCCCATGAGCACCCAGCTGGAGGAGCAGGGCATCCGCCTTGTCGAGGGCTACGGTGTTGATCAGCTCGATCTCAAGCCGGATGTGTTCGTGGTGGGCAATGCCATCTCCCGGGGCAATCCACTCCTCGAGGCGATCCTCGACCAGGGGCTGCCTTATGTGTCCGGCCCCCAGTGGCTGGCCGAGAACGTGCTGCAGGGGCGCTGGGTGCTTGCTGTAGCCGGCACCCACGGCAAGACCACCACCACGTCGCTGCTGGCGTGGATCCTGGAAGATGCCGGGCTAAAGCCGGGCTTCCTGGTGGGCGGCGTGCCCAAGAACTTCGGCCTGTCGGCGCGCCTTGGCGAGACGCCCTTCTTCGTGATCGAGGCTGACGAGTACGACACGGCCTTTTGTGACAAGCGCTCCAAGTTCGTCCATTACCGGCCGCGGACGGCCATCCTGAACAACCTGGAGTTCGATCACGCGGACATCTTCGCCGATCTGGCGGCCATCGAGACCCAGTTTCACCACCTTGTGCGGATCATCCCGCGCTCCGGCCGCATCATCGCCAATGCCGCCGAGGAGACCCTGCCGCGGGTGATCCAGCGGGGCTGCTGGTCGGAGCTGGAGTGGTTCAATGATGCCGCCGGCTGGTCGGTGGCCGAGGGCGCCAGTGAGGATGAAGTGGTGGTCCGCCATCTCGGCAAGGAGATCGGTCGCAGGCGCCTGCCCCTGTCGGGCAGCCACAACCGGGCCAATGCCCTGGCCGCCATCGCCGCGGCACGCCACGTGGGGGTCACCCCCGAGGTGGCTCTGGATGCGCTGACCCGCTTCGAGGGCGTCAAGCGCCGGCTGGAGCTGCGGGGCAGCGTGCGCGGCGTGGCGGTTTATGACGACTTTGCCCACCACCCGACGGCCATCACCCTCACCGTCGAGGGCCTGCGTCGCCAGGTTGGGGAGGGGCGCATCCTTGCGGTGCTGGAGCCCCGCTCCAACACCATGAAGCTGGGCGTGATGAAGGACCAGCTACCCGCAAGTCTGACCCAGGCCGACAAGGTCTTCTGCTATGCCGCCAACCTGGGCTGGGATGCCCGGGCGGCCCTCCAGCCCATCGCCGCCAAGACGGTGGTGGAGGACGATCTGGATGCCCTGGTGGCGGCCATCGTCGCCGAGGCTCGGGATGGCGACCGCATCCTGGTCATGAGCAACGGCGGCTTTGGCGGCATCCACGGCAAGCTGCTGGCGGCCCTCGGTCAATAGCCCCCGACCTCCTTTCGGCCGACCTTTCAGCGGACCGCCTGGAAATGTCTCGTGAAGCCCGCCGCCGGGTAAGGCTGGCGGGCTTCGCTGCGCTGGAAGACCCGGAAGGTGGCAGCCAGGGTGGCGCACAGCAATAGTGCCGCCCCCGTGTTATGGGCGACGGCCAGGGCCAGGGGCAGTTGAAGCAGCACGTTGGCAATGCCCAGGCCGATCTGCAGCAGCAGGGCGGTGAGCAGGCATTGGCCGTAGACGTGGGTTTCGGCCCTGGCCAGCAGGCGCAGACCGAAGCCGCCAGCCAGTACCAGCACAAGGCCGGCAAAGAGGCGGTGGGTCCAGTGGATGGCGGTCAGCGCGGCGCCCGACAGCAGCGCACCGCTGGCCGTGGCGCCAAGCTCCCGATCCAGGGTGAAGGCGTGGTGCGTGTCCATCTCCGGCCACCAGCTACCCTGACAGGTGGGGAAATCGGCGCAGATGGCGGCGGCGTAGTTGCTGCTCACCCAGCCGCCCAGGGCGATCTGGATGAAGAGGGCCAGCAGCGCGAGCGCTGCCAGCAGTCTCAGGCCACCGGGCAGAACCTTGGCCTGCGCACGCCGCGTGGCCATGTCGCGCAAGACCAGCACCGCCAGCAGGGCCAGGGTGCTCATTCCGCCGAGCAGGTGACTGGTGACGATCACGGGCTTGAGCAAGCGCGTGACGGTGAGCATGCCCAGCAGGGCCTGACCCGCGACGACAGCCAGCAGCAGCACCTCAAGCCACGGGCTGCGCCGCCCGCGCTCGCGCCAGGCGAGCACCGCCAGGGCCAGGATGGCCAGGCCCAGCAGGCCGGCGGCGTAGCGGTGGATCATCTCCTTCCAGGCCTTGGGGGCTTCCACGGGTTGCCCGAAGCGATGCTCGGCGGCATGGATCTCATGGGCCTCGTCGGGCACGCCGACCAGCTGGCCATAACAGCCGGGCCAGTCGGGGCAGCCCAGCCCCGCATCGGAGAGGCGCACGTAAGCCCCCAGGGACACCACCACCAGGGCCAGGAGCAGGGCGGCGAGGGCGAGCCGTCGATAGGTTCGGGTCATGGGCGTGGTCTCGGATCCGGGCTCAGGCCAGGCGGTCGAGGAAGAGGGCGGCGAACAGCCCGGTGAGGTAGATCAGGGAATAGCGGAAGGCATGGCGGGCGCGGGCATCGGAGTAGTTGCGCCACAGCACCCAGGCTTCCCGCAGGTAACCCAGGTTGAGCAGGGTGACCAGGGCGGCGTACACCGCACCCGACAGGCCCAGGGTGCAGGGCAGGTAGGAGACGGCGGCGAGCAGCACGGTGTACAGCAGGATGTGCAGGCAGGTGAGGGGCACGCCGTGGCTCACCGGCAGCATGGGCAGGCCGGCGCGGGCGTATTCCTCTCGGCGGTAGCAGGCCAGGGCCCAGAAGTGGGGCGGGGTCCACAGGAAGATGATGAGGAACAGGGCCAGCGCCGGCAGGCCGATGCTGTCGGTCATGGCGGCCCAGCCGAGTACCGGCGGCATGGCCCCGGAGGCGCCGCCGATGACGATGTTCATGGGCGTGGCGGGCTTGAGGATCAGGGTATAGACGATGGCGTAGCCCATGAAGGTGGCCAGGGTCAGCCACATGGTCAGGGGGTTCACCGCCACGTGCAGCAGCCACAGGCCGGCGCCGCCGGTGAGGCAGGCCAGGGTGAGGGTTTCGGTGGGGGTGATCAGGCCCAGGGGCAGGGCCCGGCCCCGGGTGCGGGCCATGCGGGCGTCGATGGTGCGTTCGACCAGGCAGTTGATGGCCGCCGCTGCACCGGCCACCAGGGCGATGCCCACGGTGGCGGCCAGCATCAGCCCGGCAGGCGGCCAGCCCGGAACGGCGAGGAACATGCCGATCATCGCGGTGAACACGATCAGGCTGTTGACCCGCGGTTTGCACTGGGTGGCAAAGGCCGCCAGACGCAGGCCGAGGGGGGTGGGGGCGGTGGTGCTGCGAAGGAGCGTCGGCATCGGGTGTCTCCGGGGAAATGGGGCGGTGCGTCGTGTCAGCCTGCCCACGCATAGCGCAGCAGGCGTTCCATGTCCTTCAGGATGCCGCGGGGGTCGGCATCGGAGGCGTAGCGCAGGATGATCCTGTCCTCGGGGTCCACCACGTACACCCGGTGGCCGCCGCTTTCCAGGTCGAAGGCGGCGCGGGAGGCCGCGTCGGCGGCGACGGCAGTGTGCAGGTCGGGCTGGAGGGTGAGGAGGGCGGCGTCATTGGGGTTGGCCTGGTCGGTGAGCCAGGTGCGCTCCACCCGTGACATCTGTTTGTAGAGCGCCACATGCACCTGGCGGGTCAGGACGATCCACTTGCGGCAGGCGTCGTCACAGGGGCCGGCACCGGCTATCACGAGGCGCCAGTGGGGGGCGGCGCTGCGGACCAGGGGGGCACCCCTGGCGTCGACCAGGGGCGGCAGGGCACGCGGCGGGGACAGAAGTTCGCCATGGTTGCCTGAACGCTCCGGATGCCAGCCCACCGCGTAGAGGCTTGCCGCCACGACAAAGGGCAGCAGGAGCAGGCCGAGGACCAGCGCCAGGGTGCGGTTTCCGCGCATCAGCGGGGCCTCCAGCCGAGGGCCAGCCAGATCAGCACGGCCGAGGCGGCAAAGCCGTACCACTGCCAGGCATAGGACAGGTGGCGCTCGAAGCGCTCGTCGGGGCGGGGCCACTCCCGGGCAAAGCCGGCGGGCGCGTCGGGGGCCAGCTGCAGGACCACCGGCTGCAGCGGCCACGGCGCCAGCCGGGTGAAACGGCTCAGGTCGAGGTTCTGCCACACGGGCTGCCAGCCTTCACCGGTGGGTTCGCTGCCCAGGGTGAAGAAGCGGGTGCCCGGCACCACGGCCGTGCCGTGCAGGGCCACCGGGCCCGTGGGGGTGTCCACCTGCGGCAGGTCGCTGTGCAGGGCCGAGGCCGGGATCCAGCCCCGGTTGACCAGCACGCGCATGTCGCTGCCTTCGATGTGCAGGGGTGTGATGACGTGGTAGCCGGCTTGCTCCCGGTGAATGCGGTTGTCGAGGAGAATCTGCCGGGCGGTGTCGAAGCGGCCACGCACCACCACCGGGCGGGAACGCAGGGCTTCGGCATCGACCGGGGTGGCGCCGAGGCTCACCGGTGCGTCGGTGCCCCGCTGGTCGAGGAGCGCCTGGGCAGCCTGCTTGCGGTCGGCCTTGGCGTGCTGCCAGTTGCCCAGCTGGATGCAGCCGGCTGCGATCACGATGGCCAGCGCGCCACCCCACACCGAAGGGCGAAAGCGCCGGCTGCTTGTGGCGGCCTGAAGGCGGGCGCACAATCGGCTGAAAACCCTGGAGGAGCGCGCTGTGCTGTTCAAGTTGGCGGTGGTATTCATGCTGTTGCTGGTCATCGGCAGCCTCTTTTCGGGCCTCGTTTTTCTCTATCGCGACAAAGGCAATGGTGACCGGGTTGTGCGGGCGCTCACCTTGCGCATCTCCCTCTCCCTCTTGCTCTTTGCCGGCCTGCTGCTGGCCGGGCGTTTTGGTGGCTACGCCGGGTGAACCCGGCGGCTTGCCCCTAAAGCCAATACACCACCACAAACAGCAGCAGCCACACCACATCCACGAAGTGCCAGTACCAGGCCACCGCCTCAAAGGCGAAGTGGCGCTTGGCGTCAAAGTGCCCCGACAGGCAGCGGCCGGCCACCACGGCCAGCATGATGGCGCCGAGGGTGACGTGGAACCCGTGGAAGCCGGTGAGCATGAAGAAGGTGGCGCCATACACCCCGGCCCCCATGGTGAGGCCCAGTTCGGTGTAGGCGTGGTGGTATTCCCAGGCCTGGAAGCCCAGGAAGATCACGCCGAGGAGCACCGTCAGGATCAGGCCCAGGTTGAGCTGGCTGCGCTTGCCCTTCATCAGGCCCCAGTGGGCCCAGGTGAGGGTGACGCCGGAGGTCAGCAGCAGGGCGGTGTTGATGGCCGGTACGCCCCAGGCACCCATCGGGGTGAAGCTGGCGCCCTTGGGGCCTGAGGTCGGCCAGGCGGCGGTGAAGCCCTCGTACAAGGTGAAAGCCGGGTCCATGCCGGCCAGGGCCGGCACCGAGATGACCCGGCAATAGAACAGGGCGCCGAAGAAGGCGGCGAAGAACATCACTTCCGAGCCGATGAACCACACCATGCCCTGGCGGAAGGACTTGTCCTCCCAGTCGGTATAGTCGCCCCGCTGGTTCTCGGCGATCACTGCGCCGAACCATTTGAACAGCACGAAGATGATCACCGCGGTCCCGGTGCCCATGACCCACGGGCCGGGGGCGAACTTGTTCATCAGCAGGATGAACCCCAGTGCCAGCAGGAACATGCCCGCCGACAGGAAGATCGGATACAGGCTGGGCTGCGGCACGTAGTAGTGCGTGGCGTGGGGCGCGGCGGTGGTGGCGTGCGATGCGGTCAAGGCGTGCTCCCGAAGGCAAGGGGTTGAATCACGGTTTCGGTGGCGCGGGAAAGAAGGCGTAGGCCAGCGTCAGTTCGGAGATGTCCTTGCTGATGCCGCTGTCCACGACGAAGGTCAGGGCCATCTCGCGGCTTTCGCCCGGGGCCAGGGTTTGCTGGGTGAAGCAGAAGCAGTCGAGTTTCTGGAAACTGCGCGCCGCCACCGTGGGCGACACGCTGGGTACGGCCTGACCGACGATGGTCTGGTCGGACAGGTTGCGCACCAGGAAGCGGGTGGTGCGCAGCTCGCCGGGGTGCAGTTCGATGGCCGGCTCCAGGGGGCGGATCTCCCAGGGCAGGCCGGGCATCAGGGTGGAGGTGAACTGCACGCCCAGCTTGCGGCTGTAGTCCACCGCGCTGGGCGGCAGATCCTTTGCCTGGGTGGCGTCGCGCAGGGTCTTGCCGTTGAAGCCGACGGCCTCACAGAAGGTGTCGTAGAGCGGCACCAGGGCGAAGCCGAAGGCGAAGAAGCCCACCGCCAGCAGCAGCAGCCGGACAACCAGGCGGCCGTGCTTGCGGGGTGGGGGCAGGGTGGCTTCGTTCACCGTGAGGCCTAGCGCTGGATGAAGAAGCCGACGATGTAGAGGCCGGCGGCCACGGCACCCAGCACCCAGGCAAAGCGGGTGGAGGCGCGGCGGCGCAGGGCGAGGTCGGAGTCGTCGAGATGCATGCCGGGCTTCCTCAGTTGCTGGATTTGATGACGGGCTGGGTGTCCCAGGAATGGTAGGGCGGCGGCGAGCTGAGCTCCCATTCCAGGCCGCTGGTGCCCTCCCAGACCTGATCGGTGGCCTTGTCTCCGCCCTTCACGCAGCGCCAGATGTTCCAGGCGAAGAGCAGTTGCGACAGGCCCAGCACGAAGGCGCCGACGGTGGAGATGGCGTTGAACTCGGTGAACTGCAGGGCGTAGTCGGGGATGCGCCGGGGCATGCCGGCCAGGCCCAGGAAGAACTGGGGCATGAAGGTGAGGTTGAAGCTGACCACGGTGAGCCAGAAGTGCAGCTTGCCGAGGCGCTCGCTGTACATGTGGCCGGTCCATTTGGGCAGCCAGTAGTACACGCCCGTCATCACCCCCATGATGCCGCCGGCGAACAGCGCGTAGTGGAAGTGGGCCACCACGAAGTAGCTGTGGTGGTACTGGGCATCGGCGGCCACGTCGGCCAGCACCAGGCCGGTGAGGCCGGCGATGCCGAACAGCACGATGAAGCCGATGGCAAAGAGCATGGGCGTCTCGAAGCTCATGGCGCCCCGCCACATGGTGGCGATCCAGCAGAAGAACAGCACCGCCAGGGGCAGGGAGATGGCCATGGTGCTGTACATGAAGTAGAGCAGGGCCGGCACCGGCAGGCCGGCGGTCATGAAGTGGTGGGCCCATACGATGAGGCCCAGCACGCCGATGGCGATGAAGCCATAGACCTGGGCGGTGTGGCCGTAGATGGGCTTGCGGGTGAAGGTGGACAGCACGTGGGGCATCAGGCCCCATACCGGCAGCAGCAGGATGTACACCTCCGGGTGGCCGAAGAACCAGAACAGGTGCTGGAACAGGATCGGGTCGCCGCCACCGGCCGCGTCGAAGAAGTGGGTGCCGAAGTGGCGGTCGGTGAGCAGCATGGTCACGCCGCCGGCGAGCACCGGCAGGGTGATGATCAGCAGCACCGCGGTGACCAGCCAGCCCCAGCAGAAGAGGGGCATCTTCATCAGCGTCATGCCGGGGGCGCGCATGTTCAGCAGGGTGGCGATGATGTTGATCGAGCCCATGATGGAGCTGATGCCCAGGATGTGGATCGAGAAGATGGCGAAATCCACCCCGATGCCGCCCTGCACCGACAGGGGCGCGTAGAGGGTCCAGCCGGTGGCCACGGCGCCGTCGCCGATGCCGAACAGGGCCAGGATGAAGGGCATGGTGAGCAGCAGCGCGGCGGGCGGCAGCAGCCAGAAGCCCCAGTTGTTGAGGCGCGGCAGGGCCATGTCGGGGGCGCCGATCATCAGCGGGATCATCCAGTTGGCAAAGCCGGTGGCGGCGGGCATCAGGGCCGCGAAGATCATCACCAAGGCGTGCACGCCGATCAGCTGGTTGAAGAACTCCGGCTTCATCAGCTGCAGGCCGGGCTGGAAGAGCTCCGCCCGCACCGCCAGGATCATCGCCCCGCCGAGGAAGAACATCAGCAGGGAGAAGGTCAGGTACATCGTGCCGATGTCCTTGTGGTTGGTGGTGGTCAGCCAGCGCATCAGCCCGGTGGGGTGATGGGCGTGGCCGGCATGGGGGTCGAGGGTGTGGGTGGCGGTGTTCATCCGATGCTCCTCAGCGAAGGGCCTTGATCTGGGCGGGCTGGATCATGTCGCCCTTGTTGTTGCCGAAGGCGTTGCGTTCGTAAGTGATGATGGCGGCCAGGTCGGCGTCCGACAGGGTGGCCTTGAAGGCCTGCATGGCAGTGCCGGCCTTCCCGTTGAAGACCCGGTCCACATGGCTGTCGGGGATCAGCTTGCCCTCCGGCGAGAGCAGCGGGCCGGTGACGATCTTGCTGCCCGCCAGGGCCGGGAAGGCCGGCGGGATGCCTTGCCCTTCGGCCTGGTGGCAGGCGGCGCAGTTCTTTTCGTAGCCGGCCTTGCCGGCGGCCATCAGTTCGTCCTTGGTCCAGGCCCGGTCGCTGCCGGCGGCTGCCGCCGCCATCTCGGTCTTCTTCTTGTCCACCCAGGCGGCGTATTCGGCCTCCGGGACGGCGCGCACCACCACGGGCATGAAGCCGTGGTCCTTGCCGCACAGTTCGGCGCACTGGCCGCGATACACGCCGGGCTCCTCGATGCGCACCCAGGTCTCCCGCAGGAAGCCCGGAATCGCGTCGCGCTTGACACCAAACTGGGGCACCCACCAGGTGTGGATCACGTCGGTGGAGGTGAGCAGGATGCGCACCTTCCTGCCCACCGGCAGCACGACTTCGTTATCCACCTCGAGCAGGTAGTTCTCGCCCTTGGCTTCCTTGCCCTCGATCTGCTCCCGGGGGGTGGACATGGTGCTGATGAACTTGATGCCGGAGTCGGGGTATTCGTACTGCCATTTCCACTGCAGCCCGGTGACCTTGAGCACCATGTCTGCCTTGGTGCGGGTGTCCTCCATCTCGATCACTGCATGGAAGGCCGGGATGCCCATCAGCACGAAGTCGATGAAGAGCAGGATGCCGAAGGGAACCAGTACCCAGAACCACTGGAAGGCACCCGTGGGGCCGGTGAAGGTGGCCGGCTCGACCCCGCTGCTCTTGCGGTGCTTGACCATGGAATAGACCATGATCGAGAACACCACCACGAAGAGCACGGTGATGATCACCATGAACTCGTTGTGGATGTTCAGTGTGTCCCGGGCGATGGGGGTGACCGGGGTGGGGAAGTTCCAGGTGTAGTCGGCGCGGGCGGCGCCGGTGGCGAGAAGGAGGCTGAGTCCTGCGAAAAACCTGCCATGGGGTCGGGGGTTGAGTCGGGTCAAGTCTCGGCCTCGTCTTTTCGTGGGATGATCAATTCGGCTTCACGGTCTGGCTGCGAAGCCGCCGGGATAGATCGGAGAAGAACTGGTGCCGCTGGGGCGGGGTCATCAGACGCCCCACCTGGCAGCTACGGCCATGGGAGCGGATACAGATCAGCGGGTCGGGGGCATTGCCGGCCTCCAGGCTGACGCGGGCCCAGGCTGTGGAAAAGCTCTGTTGGTTGTCCCGGCCGAGGAAGCGGGTGGTGACCGTGAGGCGGTCACCCTCAAGGCGGATGGTTTCACTGGCCGAGTCGGCGTGATCGAGTGCGCGCAGGGCAATATAGAGCGCGGCGAGCTCAAGGCCCGCGAAGGGAAGAACCAGCCAGGCGCCGGCCAGCAGAAAGCCGCCGCTCACCAGCAGGCTGATTGCAAGAATGCCGCAGACGAGATTGCGGCGTGCTGTCGGGGTCAGGGAGCAGTTGGGACGCGCAGTCCATTCCTGCGCGCCCGCTGCCTCTGTTTTTGTCATAGCCATGGCGTCTCCTCCAGGCCCTGTCTGCGACTATTTGACGCAGATCAAATTGTGGGCTCAGTGTAGCATCGACTTTTCCTTTTGCAGTGCACTGAAATAAGATGCAAGCATTTGAAATTACGGAGAAAATTAAATGAGTGCGTTGTTGCGTCGCATCATGTCGGCCTTTGTTGCGCTGGCCGTGCTGGCGGCCTGTTCTCCCACCGGGGAGGGCGGTGCGGCGAACGGCTTTGCCAGTACCGACATCACGGGTGCCAATTATGCAAAAGGCTTCCAGCTTACCGATCACACCGGGGCGCCGCGCAGCCTGACCGACTATCGGGGCAAGGTGGTCACCCTGTTCTTCGGCTACACCCAGTGTCCGGACGTGTGCCCGACCAACCTGCTTGGCATGGCTGAAGTGATGCGCCAGTTGGGGCCGGATGCCGAAAAGGTGCAGGTGCTGTTCATCACGGTGGATCCAGAGCGTGACACCCAGGCGCTTCTTGCCGAGTATGTCCCGGCCTTCGACAAGCGCTTCGCCGGTCTATACGGTGATGTCGAAACGACGGCCGCCGTGGCCAGGGACTTCAAGGTCTTCTATCAGAAGCAGGGAGACACCAAGGGTATGGCCTACACGATTGATCATTCCACTGGCACGTATGTGTTCGATCCGCAGGGGCGCTTGCGCCTTTACGTGAAACACGGTGAGAAGCCCGAAGTG
>ERZ795056.939-NODE-939-length-35336-cov-6.717695_pt1 | contig 35336 bp, 37 predicted proteins | sample MGYA00375140_ERZ795056 | MGnify/ENA primary metagenome ERZ795056 (study PRJEB30185, sample SAMN05720227) | activated sludge metagenome | isolation source: Anaerobic digester | place: USA | collected 2015-03-09 ...
CTGATGAATTGCAAACCTTTATTTTCAGCAGCCCCAACTGGTATTGCTTGTTGTTTGAAAAATTCCAGGGCATCTTTCCTGAACTGCGTGTATGGTTTACCGCTATGCCGTTCGATGGCTTTATTGAAGGCAAAGAACAAACCCTTAAAGCGGGTAGCGTCGGCCGTTACCTTCTGCCAGAAATCGGCGCCGTAGGTTGCATTGCCATAGGCAGTGAGCAGGTAGCCAAGCTCGTAATGATCGGGTGTATAATGGCGCAACGAACCGCTGCGAAGCTTCATCCAGTTATAATTACGATTGCCCAGCCACATCGATTTAAATCCGTTATAAAAATGCGGCAACCTTCCCCTGCCCTGTTCGCTCACCAGGGTTTCCTGCCATACAGCATCTCCTTCTAAAAAATAATCAGGGATCACCAGCCCGGTAGCTAATAAACGACCTTCCTGCCCCAGGAAGAAGCCGAATACTTTGGAGAGGCCATTGTAGAAATTTGCCAGTTGCTGCATGTGGCGCACTTCATGAATCACCAGGTTGTCGTCCCAACGTAGGCTGCCAGTAGAAAAATTGTCCTGTTCGGCTGTCATATAAAACTCACTCATCACAGGGGCCATTCGTACATAGGCATTGGAGATGGTGGTTTGATTTTGAAGAATGATGTTCCAGGATCTTGTTTTATTTCCGATGGTTTTGGCTGTGCGTTGGTTCAGCGCTTCCAGCACGCGGCTGATGCGGCTTGCCTGGCTGTCGAGGCCTGCAGGGAAAATGATCGTTCCGCCAGGTTGAACTACCTGTCGCCAACGGATACCCGCCGGGTTACCACCAAATTCCTGGGCCATCAAAGAAACAGGAAGCAAGATCAGCATCATCAAAATGCTTCTTCTAAGGTTTTGCTGCATGAAATAAAGTTAAGTATTCCATTCGGCAAAGCATTTCTGGTTCAATAGAAATTGTCAGGTTTCATGTGGAAGCATTTTTTTTGAAACACAGAGAAACGAAGGCACAGAGGCACAAAGAAAACTTAAAGAAATACATTTTAAAACTTCGTGTCTTCGTGACTTTGTGCCTTCGTGGTTCAATAAAGATATCAACCTACAAACTATACACATACGTTGAGAACTTTAGCGGCTTAGTCACTGGAAAATGCTGGTCAATCTGTTTATCTTGCGTGCAAAACTAACTGCATTGAAAATAATTGCTCCTACATTAATATTGCTCTGTCTTTTTTGTATGAACGCAGAAGGCCAGCTACTCAAGACTGTTATGCCAGGAACGAATACCGGCTTTACTGAAAATCTTGAAAAGATCGTGCAGGATTACCGGAACAATTATCGTCGTATTCAAGGCAAGAAAATTCCCGGACAAACCGATATGGACGTATATCAATCAACCGTAAACTTACCGGGTTGCAGCCAGGCTTTGATCCTGCGGTTTCGATCTAAACAGGATACTACGGCCGGTTGGCAGGGAACGATGTATAGCGGGGAACAATATAAAGAAGCATTGAAAATATACAAGAGTACCTGCAAGCAGATAAAAGGGTGCCGGGTAAATATACAGGGCAAGGGAGCAGGCGTATTTAAAGGAACAATGGAAACTCCGGATGAGAACGTACGCTTTGCCGGTAGTTCATTCAAACTTGATACGGAGGATAAAGCTTACCGTGACTATTATGCAGAAGTGGAGCTCGTGAATACGGGCATGGAATCGTGGGAAGTTCATTTGAACCTCCAGTACAAGAAAGATGACGCATCGGAATATTAGTATCGAATGCGTTGCGGCTGATGCTGCGGGTGCATTTTAAGGGAGATCACCCTTCCTCCTTTTTGTTTCTTTTCTCCAAAACTTTTCAGCCAGGTAACAAAGCTGCTCGACATGATCCTCATCTGCAATTGCAGGAAATAACGGAAATAGATCAGATGCATGATATTGGTTTTTTGTGATGGATATGATTTTAAAATACCGGTTACAGCCGTTAAAACTGTAACCGGCAAATGTTATGATCAGGCCCTGATGCCCACTTTATAGGCGAGGCTGAAATATGAAAAACAATCTCCCTTTTGGTTATCAGGTGTAAATTCCCATTCCTGCCCGGGACTAAAAGGCGGCTGTTTGGCACTTCCTGCAGCTTCACCTACCCCGATGTATGAATCCTGGCTATCGAGCCTGAATCCATAATATTTGCCTTTATCGAGGCGCAAACCCGGCATATTAAATGCCACCCATTTTCCACAGTCGGCTTTTTGAAATTCTACACTGGCCGATCCCAGCGCCGGGCCCCAACTCCTTGCCTGCGGATCAAAATGATGCAGGGTCATGACTACTTTTCCAGGGTCGGACACGATATTTGAAAATATTTCGATCACTTGCAGATCGCCCTCGGCATTGGCGATAAAAGTTTGTCCCCTGGCAATGGTTTCTTTTTGCCCGGGTACATGGCCGATCCATCCGGTTGTGTTGTTGGCAACCTGCTCCGCAGCTTCCTGCAGGGCAGTCTTCTTGTTGTTAATCATAGTTAGCAGTTTTTAGGTGTTTAAGCTTGGGTGTTTATTGGGTCATGGTATATAACAGTATTTTGTTTAATTTATTGTATACCGTGAATCTTATTTATATAACCAAATGCCGGCTAATCTACGCAGGTTTATTTGCTGATAAGTGCCAGGAAATCATTAAAATAGAAAGGAAATCTGCAATTTAAAGGCAGATGGTTTCGGCCCAGGATTGCAGGACCTGGAGAATGGAGAAGCTTAAAGGAATATTATTTCTAACTGACTAACAAGGAAGGGCTGTAAACGTGCAACGCAGTTTTTCGGTAAAGCGGGGCTTGGCTCCTTCAACTTTTTCTGCTTTGAATAATATCCAGTAAATGCCTTTTTGATGATATACCTGGATGATCATTTCGGGTACCGCGTCATTGTCGAGGTCGCCGGCGAAGATGACCGTAGGCGGATATTCTGCGTCTAAAGCCGTGCGATTGAGGTGTTGGGTGCTGTCTTTGTAGGTTAGCATGATATCCATGCTGTCGTTGGCTACTTTGTTTTTCTTCAGTGAAAGCACATAATTTTCACCTGCGAGCTGTATATTGATCTTATCGGAAGCGGCTAAAAATTGGTTGGTTGATAAAACAGCGCTTGTAACAGATGGTTTTTCTGCAAACAATTCAGCAGAAAGGATGGGCACCATCGGGTCGTCGATGCCAGCCACTTTTATATAGGTAACTTTCTTTCCCAGGCATTCGTCGTTCACCAGCTCGAAACCAGGGATCACTTTGCGCAACACGCCACGGTTTCCTTCTCCAATGATCATGTAAAAAGTCTGTTTACGCCAGTTTGGATCCATCTTTTCTACATAATGGTTCTGGTGAAAGAACACAGGTTTTTTCGGCGTTTGTTTGGTTTGAGCAGTTGCAAACAGTCCTATGAATCCAATAGAAATGGCAAGTAAAACAATATATTTCATAATTACATTTATTCGATTTTAATCAGGTTCCGGGCTCTAATATAATCATAACTATTTATACCACGAATGGTACCGGCCCAGTTTGATTTATTACATGAGTATACACAAATCATTAGCCTGTATTACAATAAACACTACAAAACAGGTTTGTCCTTCCATTTACATTTGAAAAGATTTACATACCTATAAATTACCGGTTTGAGTTATTCACAATTTTTAAGGATGGCACATTTATTGACAAAATACGGATACGCTAAACCTTTGTCAAACATGCTCCCAGGGCTGTTTTCAACCAACTCATATCTAAACTGGCCGTCATATATCAGGCCTAAGCAAGTACGTCTTTTTAACCAGGCGAACTTAACGGGTATGCTGCAATGCTGCTTTCATCAACAACTGGCCCGCAACATCCCCGACCTGGACTTGCGCATCCAAACAAACAAATTCCAGTTTAGCTGAATCAGCGAATGGAATGTTACCAATCTTTTTGTGCTTAACCTTTATATCCAATTATTATGAAAGACAACTCAAGGGTCATTGTTTCACCACACAGCCTTCCTCAAAATGAGATACTCACGATACGGACGGCCTGTGATTATTTCCCCGACAAAAATTATGTTATCACCGATGAGGGTGGACGCATCATCCGCAAAGGTTCCATTTCCCACGGCATCAATGAATTTAAATTGTGCATGGTAGGCCTGAAAACGGGCGCCTATAGGCTCATCATGGGACAACAGGAAGAAAGATTCAACGTCACCTGAATTTTATTGGTAAGCTTTTTGAAGTATCTCTTTGAAAAGAACCAACATGAATAAACTTGTAAGAGGATTGATAGCAGGCTATGGCGCTAAAAAACTGGGCGGAGGATGCCTGGGAACTGTTTTGATGTTCATTCTCATCTACCTGGCATTGGGCCAGTGCAATTAATGTTTGCAAAGATATGTTGCAAAAAAATCAATTAAGAGTGGTACAAATTTTTAAATACCAACTTAGTTTATGTACATTCACAAAAAAATTGCTTTATGAAGATTTTTGTAGCCGGCCTACCCTATGACCTTGATGATGCTGAACTGACAGAAATATTTGAAAAATTCGGAACGATCATTTCAGCTAAAGTAGCGATCGACAAAGAAACCGGCAAGAGTAAAGGATTTGGATTCGTGGAAATGCAAAACCGCGAAGAAGCCAAAGACGCCATTGAAAGCCTCAATGATATGTCACTCGGTAAAAAACCATTGGTAGTGAAAGAAGCCGAAGAAAGAAGCGGCCCTCCAAGTGGTGGTGGATTCCGCGGCGGAAACACAGGTGGTGGTGGTGGTTTCAACAGAGGCGGCGGCGGAGGTGGTTATAAACCCCGTGAAGGTGGTGGTGGCTACAACAACGACCGCAACCGTTAATTCCATTCAATACATTTACTGTTTACTCACTCTTACGTACAAACGAATATTGTATGCATTTAAATTATTGCCCTGACCCAACGCAGGCTGAATGATGCATTATCTTTCTTTCCAGATCACTGAATCCCCGGTATGAAATTCGTTGTCTTCCCATAAAGGATTTTCAGGATCACGGATCCATTCTCCATCTACCACAAATTTGTATAAGTGCTTACCAATAGATAGATGCACATTACATTCCCACCCCTCTTCTGTTTTCTTCATCAGTAATTTATCAGGGCTGAAACTGTTGAAGCCCCCGGCAAGGTAAACAGCTTTCGCCTGTTGATACCCTTTCAAACAGAAAGTATGATTCGGTGCGATCACCAGCCATGAATTACCGTCGGCCCTGTTCCTGGCAGTAAATACCGGGTTATCGGGATCGGTCATTTCCTTTCCATCCACCACGAAACGATATTCATAATTACCTGCGCCAATGTTATATGGAAGCATCCAGCCATCCGGGGTTTTGGTCATTAATAATTCATCCTTACGCCAACCATTAAACGAACCAGTGAGCCAGACTTTCTGGGCATCATTAAACCCGTTCAATACAAAAACATAAGGCTTACCCAAACGGATAACAGAATTATATTCACCGTATTCATTTGGTAGCCTGTCTGGATTGGCAGCATCTTCAAACCATCGTCCATCGGCAATAAAACGATAAGTATGTGTGCCCTCGGCAAGGTATAGCGGCAGTTCCCATCCATCTGCAGTTTTATTCATCAGGAGTTCTTTTTCCCGCCAGTCGTTGAATTTACCTGCGATGTAAACTTTTTTTGCATTGGTATGTCCCGCCAGTTTAAACACATGATTGGCTTTGAAGAAAACCGAGTTGGTATTGCCCTGGCCATCATTTTCATTTTGGCGGTTGTCGTTGTCTACCATCCAGTCTCCGTCGGCAATGAATTTATACCAGTATTTACCAGGGGACAGTTTTACCGTGGCGATCCAGCCGCTGTCGGTTTTCAACATGGGCAGGTTGTCGGTTGACCAACCATTGAAACTTCCGGCCAGCATCACCTGCCTTGCTTTTTGGTTATTGCGCAGGTAAAAAGTTACCAATGAGTCCTTCACATCAAAAGGCAATTTATTTTTAAAACGGTTGGTGCCATACACGATGTTGCTGTTTTCCGATGGGAACATGGCATCAATGGAAGGATCCTTGCCCGTGAAAATGATCTGCTCTACAAGGTTATTCAGGTCAACCGTACTGAATAAAGGCTTGCTGATGGCAATGTATTTCCGTGCGTTCTTTTCAATTTCCCATCCACGTTTAACGAGGGAATCGGGAATATTCTTTAATAAAAATTCTTTCAGGAACAGGTCATGCAATTCATGAAGATTAATGAAACTGTCGAGCTCCGCAACAGGAATATCGCGACTGAGTTCAATGTACATCTTACCGTCTTTCACAGTATAGATCTTATCAGGAGGCTGGGCACTTGCAGACAGATGCATGCATAGCACAAGCAACAGCAACCCGAGTATTCGGGTAAATTGTTCTTTGGCAATATGGTAAAAGCTTATTTCCATATGTACATCTTACGCTTTACAAAGTTAAACCCAATTTTGTGTAATGACAGAAAATCAAACCCCAGCATTCCATCCAGGCATCGGTCGTATGCAAAACACATTTTTTCCATGTTGGTGATGATCACCGGTAGTTTTCCCATGTCTATGCCGCCAAACTGGATGTTCTTCAGGTTGCCATGTAAGGCTTCCACTTTTTTCTGCCCGGTACCCGATAGCATAACCCTTCCTGTGATGGTTACATTTTCAAATATTTTGTTGGGCAACCGGCTATCCAGCACATTGGATTCGGCGCCGGTATCGATCAGGAACCTAAGTTTACGGCCTTGAAGCTGTGTGTAAGTGATCAGTTTGTTTTCGATGATATCGATCGGTAACGTGTTATACGCTTCTGAATTTTTTAATTCATCCAGGTATGGACCGGGAGGATCTTTTTTGTTGATCAGGTGAAGATGGATGAGGTTTTTTTCATAATCGATCAGCATTTCAAATCGCTTGAAAAGCTGCAAACCCAGCAGGCCGAGGATCTTGATGCCTTTGCTGTTTTCCAGGTGACCAAGGTTTATCCTGTCGGCATCAATATTATAATAACGGATACCCCCAAACGTAAATAATTTTACCGAGGTAGGATCTACGGAAGATACGCCACCGGTTATGCCCCCCGCATCTTCCTGTGATGCGGCTGTACTGGGATAGCCACGAAAATATGTCATGTTCAGCACCAGGTGGGGGGCGCCGGTATCGAGGATGAAATTGCCTTCCGTAGTATCGGCAATGGCCTTGATGATGATGAGGTTGCCGGCACGATTGAAAGGGATGGTTACGTTTACCGAATCGCTGCTTACGATGGGTTCAGGGAAAAATTGGATGACCGGTTCCTGTTTAACCGTTGTGTCTGGTTTGGCTTTTGTTCCTGGCCGTTCGGCAGCATACAGGTTGGATGCCATTAGCATGAGTAGCAAAAACCAACAGCAACGTTTCTGGAATAACAACATAACCTGCAACCATCGTTAAGTTGTTATAAATGTAAATAAAAAGAATCACTGCCTTTTAAATAAAAGGTATAAACGGAAAGGCAGCTTACCCTGCTGGCAATGAATCAGGATAAGAGATCCCGTTCGTTTGTTGCGAGGAAAACATCCAGTTGCCGGTTGGTATCATTGGCCCATTCCTGCAGGTAATTGCTGTTGATGGGTTCATAAATCCCTTTTTTAGCCGGGTCGGATGAAAGTTCTTTGATGGGCACCAACATGATATAATGTGGTTCCACATATTCGGGATGATGATCCATGGTAAATCCTTTCACCTGCAAATATTTATATCCTTTATTTTCAAGTGCTGCCAGGTGTTGTACGGTAAGGGCTGTTTGAAATTTGAGGTTATCACGGTTTGCATTCGTCATATGGTTCGTTTTTAATAAAACAACGGATGGGGGTATTTGTTTAAAATGTGGGTGAGAACTCCCGAGATGTCAACTCCTGAGATGTCAACTCCTGAGATGTCAACTCCCGAGATGTCAACTCCCGAGATGTCAACTCGGGAGATGTCAACTCCGGAGATGTCAACTCCATTTGTACCTTTACATCAAAAAATGCTGCGCCCAGCCACAAATTCTGATGTTGATTTCATCTTCCAGCTTTACATGCATCCGCTGGTGAACCCATATTTATTATATGAACCGATGGATAAAGATTCTTTTGAACCAATCTTCCTGGAACTTCTTCGCCAGCAGGTGAAATTTGTCTACTGCCAGGATGAAACACCCATCGGCATATGTAAACTTGTTCCCTTTACCCACCGCAGCGCTCATATTGTTTACCTGGGTGGATTAGCCATTCATCCCGATGCCAATGGGCAGGGACATGGAGAGCGCATGATCCGGGAGATACAGGATTTGGCTAAACAGCGGCAATTCCTTCGCATCGAATTAAGTGTAGACGAACACAATGATAAGGCCATCCGGTTATACGAACGATGTGGCTTTCAACAGGAAGGATTTCTTCGTAATTATACGCACCTTAAATCGGAAAATCGTTTCAAAAATGAGATCCTGATGGCTTTTTTATTCTGACAAATGAACATCACATAAAAAAGGGCCTGTAAAAAACAGGCCCTGGTTATAGCAAAATATCGTAATTTATTTTTTGATGAATTTTGTATGGGCTGTATTCCCACCAGGCTCCGTGTAACGCAGGAAATATACACCCGATGCAAGTTTGCCGATGTGTAATGGCGTTACTGTTCTGCCAGCTGTAACGGCCAATGTTTGTTTCAACACGATCGATCCTTTACTGTCGATCACCTGCAGCGTTAGATTTCCATTAAGCTGGCTGTTGTATTCGATATTCAATTGTTCGGCTGCCGGGTTCGGATACACGAAGAACATATTTCCTTTCGATCCCACATTCACCGAAGCGATATTGCTTAATGTAATGCGACCATCAACATCCACCGCTTCTATTCGATAATAGTTCCATCCTTCCAGCGGTTGTGCATCTGTTGCAGGATATTGATTTACCACCTGGCTATTGCCAACTGCGTTTACCCTTCCCAGTTCGTTTGTGAATCCAATGCCATCGGCAGAACGCTGTACATTGAAATGATCGAGTTGTTGTTCCGAAGATGTTTTCCAGGTTAATAAATTCCTGGTTCCATCTTTACGGGCTGTTAACTGCAGGTTATTCACTGGTACCGGGCCTGCCTGTATCACTACGGTTACAATGTTCTTACTGAAATTAGCACAGAAACCGGCAGGGTTGGTAAACACACTGCTCATCAAAGCGCTGAGGTTACCTCCAATATAACTGGCCAATGTACCGATGGTATTGGCATACGACAATCCAAACACAGAATAGGTTCCTGCAGGATACGTTCCGGTGTTGGTGAGATTGGCCGTGGCACTGATGCCTGCAATAACATTGGTTGCATTGTTTACGATCACATAGGCATAATTAAATCCTGCGCCCGGGTTAAAATATGCGGATGTACCAGCATAGATGCTTCCTCCCGCAGGTGATGCCGAAGAAACAGCCACACTATAAGGAGCCGGCAAGGTCGGTTGTGTGTTGCTGAAAGTTCCAATCACCAGTACATACGTAGAACCCACGGTAAGCGCCTGGGTGATAGTTACGCCAACACTTACATTCGGTGCAGTGTAGCTGCCATTAGATCTCAGGAAGTTGGTGCAGGAATTCAGCGGATCGAAACTGTTACTGTACAAGTTCATCACAGTTGGAAATACGCCTGTTAAGGTAAAAGTATAGGTTGCTGAAATGCTCGGCACAAAAGTGTACGCATCATACTTCATTTCATTGGCAAAACCAATACAGGCAGAGGTCGCTGTATTTAATATGGCCAGGTTTGAAGCGGGGTCTGTGCTGGTTAATGAACCCGCAGGAAGGAATGCTGAACTGTATTGCGGACTCAGGCCAAGATTCAGTGACGGATCTCCGGCAACAGCCGTAACGGTTGTGGAAGGTGCCACTACAGCTCCTTCTGCACTACATGCTGAACTGATGGTGATCATGCCAACATTGATATCGAAGAAAATATTTCCTACCGAACGAACCATGATCCTTCCTTTTGTTGTGGTTGCAGATGGAATGGTAATCACCTGGGTTCCATCATTGGCAGTATTGGTAAGTAAGGTATATGGGAATGTTAATCCTCCATCAACAGATAATAAAATGTCTACATTGGCTACATTGAATGGCGCTGCCGTTGTGCCGGCTACCGTCCATGTGATGGTGGCCGTATTACTACCATTTGCTACCCAGTTGGTGGCTACTGCCTGGGAAGTGACATTGAATGCTGTAGCTCCAACGGTTGTCACTTTCATTTGTGTATAACAAACACCTCCTCCACCAGAGCGGTTATCCCTGGCCGTTAGCCTGAAATTAATATCTCTTGCATACGACGGCAATATCTCACCAATAGTGGTGGTATTATTGGCCAGGTCTGTCATGCTGGGAAAAGATCTCGATCCCGAGGTGGTGGGTGCAAAAGAACGGAACAAAGGCGCTGCCCCGGTTGGTAGATTCCAATCGCTAAAAGCGCCGCCTACGTCGATCTGCTCCCAGCTATATGTTAAGGCGTCGCCGTTGGCATCAGTTGCCGACCCGGTAAGTGTAAACGGAGTGTTGATCGGAATTGAATAATTTGATACTGCATTTACAACCGGCACCGAATTTCCGGTGTTGGTTTGGGTTCCGCAGGTTGAGCCGTTACCCGAACGGGTAAATGTGCCGATCTGGTTAAAACTGATGGCGTGAAATTGTGGATCACTGTGTAATTGTACATCATTGGCCGCACATATCCCTGCATACGCCATGATGGTTGTTCCACTGCCTGGCTCAGCGTTGGATGAATTATCTCCAGTAAGGTTACAGTTACCCGTAGTTGCATTAAAAGTATGTTCTCCACCAAACTGGTGCCCCATTTCATGGGCTACAAAATCAATATCATATCCATCCCCGGTTGGTGTTGGAGTACCTGTAACACCTCTTGCTTTACTACCAGCCGTACATACACAACCAAGTTGCGCATAGCCACCACCGCCCGTACTGAATGTATGGCCGATATCGTAGTTGGCCGCACCGATGATGCTGTTGATCACCGATTGGCTTTCATTGATCAATGTTGTTGGAATACTATTCCCTGTAAAAAGATCTGTACCTGCATTCAGGTATTCGATGAGGTTATTATTGGCAATTAACACCAGTCGTACGGCTACTTCGGTTTCAAACACACCGTTCACCCTGTTAACGGATGTAACGATCGCCGAATGTAATAAAGGTGCAGTAGTACCTCCTACCGCTACCGCGTATTCGCCGGTACAGGCAACTGCCAAACGATAAGTACGCAATTGAGTACCGAGGCATGGTCCACCTACAGGTACAGAGGCCGCGGCCTGGTCGCCACGGTTTCCATCATCTGCTGGCAATACACCAAATTCAACAAATGGCTTTGGCGCAAGGTCTTTTTTGAAATATGAAATATAATGGGTCTTGGATCCGCGTGCATAAGGATCGATCCATACAGAACCACTTATTGGCGAAAGGATCATGGCATGAAATCCAAAATCTGTCCAGTCAATTTTTATAGTTGCTGTGCGATCTTCAATACCCTGTCCATTGTATGTCCTGATATTGGGAAATTTTTCCTGCAGGCCAGGTTCCATCATGCTGTATTCAACAATGTTGAAATGCATCATCTTTCCATCGGGCATCGGGATACCAATGACAACTGGATTAAAAGTGGCAGCAGCCGTGAATTCAAAGGGTGCCGACTTTAACTTGTTTAACAATTGAAGCGTATCCAGTTCGAGTACCCGGTACCGTTTGGGGATGATCACCCGGGGAAACTGGCTTGATTTAGCTGAAGCTTCCGGAACATCTTTCCAGGTTTTGTCCTGGGCTTGAATTTGTGAGAAACTCAGCAGGAATAATACAGTAAAAGCTGCTTTGGTAAATTTTTTCATGAAAGATAATTAATCGGCTAAGTTCCCGAATTTTTCGGGTTCAGGCAAAAAAAAGGGTCATATTAACGTCCTGATTGCGATAAAAGCCTTGTGTAGGCATTCTCAGGAGCTTTATAAAGAAGAGATTAGCTATGTCCTGGTAGGCATTACAGATCCTGGTGGAGTTTCAGTAATTTTTTTGATGTCCTTAATTTCCATGATATGACAAGGAGTTCTTTCAACGATTTCATGGATACGCCTGGAAGATGTATTAATAAGATGGGATAATTTTTGTAATGATCGGTATAGAAAAACAAGTCGGGATCCGATTCGATCCATGCATCCCTGTCATCATTATAAACCACGAGCGTTTCCCCGTTTTCCTGTATGCGGGTAAAGAATTTTTTACCGGTATAACAGGCCGGGGTACCATGACAAATCTGTTCATGGGTTTCTGGTAGCGACAATGCAAAAGATCTTACTTTTTCCCAATACCTGGAAGTAGCCTGTATCATACAATTATTTTGCTTTTGCGAAGATCATGTCGGCAAGATTCTGATCACGCTTATAAATGTCGTTCCTGAAATTCAGCTTCCCTTTTCTGTCTACCCAGGATGTAAAATAAACGATGAATACCGGTATGGGCTTTTTCAAAGTAACGCTTTGTTCTTTGCCCGCATTCATGGCAGTGGTGATTTTTTCATTGGTCCAGCTGGTATCATTACGCAATAAATAAGCAGCCAGTTTTTTAGGTTCCGCAAGCCTGATACATCCATGACTGAACGCCCTTAGGTCTTCATTGAACAATGATTTCGACGGAGTGTCATGCAGGTAAATGCTATGGCTATTGGGGAAGAGGAATTTTACCAGCCCAAGGGAATTGTTGAGTCCGGGTTTCTGGCGAACATTGCCTCCATTCCATTCCATGTTATGTCGGGCCAGGTAATTAGGATTGCGGCGTATGCCAGGCAATACTTCTTTTTTAAGAATACTGGTTGGAATGTTCCAATACGGACTAAATACAATGTACTTCATATCACCATTAAAAATAACGGTCTTGTTTTGATCTTTACCCACCACCACGTTCATACTAAACACGATACTGTCGTTTTCATAAGCATACAAAGTGTAATCGGGAATATTGACCAGGAGATAATCTCCTTCTACTTTTACCGGCACCCACCTGCTGCGTTCCATATTCACAATGATCTGCTGGATGCGCTTTTCCACGGGTTTATTCATTTCTGATATAAGCGTTGCCGTTAGGATACCATCCTGTTTATATCCCAATCGTCTTTCATAATCTTTGATCGCCAAAACCATTGTTGAATCGAATATTGCAGATTGATTATCGGTGGCCAGGTCGCCGTTGATGAAGAGATGGTTGCGAACTTTTCTGATCAGTTCAGAAGAATCGCCGGCTCTGTAAGTTTTCTTATCTGCCGTTATCGTTGGCCATCCCCCATTTGCCTTTATGGCGTTGTATTTTTTGAGATAATCTTTCAACAGGTTATACTGGCGGTAAACAGGTTCATTGGCCAGGATGTTTTTACCGGAGATCAGTGAATCGAGTAATTCTGCATAGGAAGTTTGTTTGCGGGGCAATAACCATTCCATAGCCTTGGTTTCTTTTTCGCTCATTCCATTCCATACAGTATGGGAATAATGCAGGTATTGAGCCGTGAGCATGAGATCGAGCATGGCAGAAGCAGTTTTGGTTTCCATATCAGCTTCCATTAATCGGGTGAATTCTTTTTTATAAGGAATGGTATCCTTTACGCCCTCTTCCGCAATATTCTGCAGCCTGTTATATAAATTACCTGCCGGTTCTATCATCCCTTTGTCATTAAACCAGGCGTAGGAGAAATTTCTTTTCTGGTAGAAGCCGGTTAATTCTGCCTTGAATTCATTCATTCCCGGAAAACTGTCGAGGAAGCGGGTGAGCATAGTACTATCGAAACGTAAATTGGTTGGCTGGCTGAAACCTCCTGGAATGGTTTTATCTGGCCTTCCCGAAACAGGGATAGTATCTGATAAAACCACTTTTGATTGATTATTGGCTGCATCACTGCATCCAATATGTATGCAAACCAAAAAAGTTAAAGCTGTAAGGATTATAAACCGATTGAACATGATGATTTCATTATGTTGTTGAAATTAATCAAAAAATACCAGCCGGGATCGAAGCAGTTCATTTGCAGGTAAAAGCATCCATCCATTTCATCACTTCTGCACCCTCCTCCCCGCTGCATGGATTTACTGCGGTTCCCCTGAAATAATTTACAACCATTTCGATCATCGGTAGCTGAACATGCTGAAGCTCTTCGAAATGGCATATTTCATCCGGCCCATTTCGGGTAACCGTAACCGTTTTATTTTCAAAAACGCCGAAACGAATGCTGCCTTGCGAACCAATGATCTCAAATGAATCTGTTTCCAACAAAGTATCCTGATCATAACGCCATGTTCCTGAAAACCTGATATCATCTTTCAATTGAATTTTTCCTGATACAAAATCATCTGCGCTGTACAAACCAGCCCTGTTTCCCGATATGGTATCAACAGGCATTCCATTTCCAAAAAAATAATATACAAGGTCAAGCTGGTGCGGAGCAATGTCGTGAAACAACCCGCCCCCGCTGATGGAAGGGTTTACCCGCCACGCAGTTTTTTCAAGTTTAAGCGATTCAGGACTAAGCGGTTTGCGTTGATACAGTAAATTAACCGAGTTAATGCCACCAATAGAATTTTCATCAAGCATTTTTTTAATGAACCGGATCCTTTCATGACCTCTTCGGTAGTGCGCCACCGTTAGCTTCACGTTTTTGTCCGCTGCTAAAGCTGCCAGGTGCATCGCTTCTGCTGCATTCATGGCCATTGGCTTTTCTACATAAACGGGCTTACCCGCTTCAATGGCCATTTGGGCATACCTTCTATGTGACGACGGTGGTGTAGCAATATATACTGCATTTACTTCTTCGTCAAGTACCAGTTGCTCGGCATCTGTATACCAACGGGCAACCTGGTGACGGGCTGCATAATCTGCTGCTTTTGCAGCATCTCTTCGCATCACCGCCACCAACTTCGAATACGGTATTTTATTAAATGCGGGGCCGCTTTTCATTTCGGTAACATCTCCACAACCGATAATGCCCCAGCGAATAAAATCAGGTTCATGCATCACTGTAAAAAAATTTCTACAAGATAATATGAAAAAAGCCACAACGCATGCATTGTTTTTCTAATGCCTGGCCGGGAAAACCGACGTTTATTTACAACGTTAAATAAATCTAAACCTTTTAAAAACTAAACAGGGAAATACGGCAGCGCTGTTCTTTTCCAAATCAAAAATCCATGCTTATGAAAACTCATTTTTACGCTCGGGCTTTAGCTTTTCTATTATTACTATTTATTTGTACGTTCTCAACCCAGGCACAATCCTATACTGCCAACTTTTCATCGGCGCCGTCATTTACCAGTTATCCTGGCATGCCTTCCTGGATACAAACAGCCGAAATTACCCTTGGTGGTGTAGCCTACCAGGTGATCAATTCCGGCAATGGCGGTTGGGCACATTCTGCAACAGGTGGAAATGGCAACAGTGCTAATATTAAATATGTGACTGCAGCTACTTCTATTATTACCATCAAAAGGACAGACAACGCCAATTTTACTTTCTACGGTGCCTGGTTAAAGTATACCAATTACACTTCGGGGTATACTGCCCCCTGGCTTACGGTAACGTATAATGGTTCAACTGCTTCTGCCGAAACCTATGGTGCAAACACTACCGTGGCACTAACGACTACTGCAGTGGTATCATCTGTAGATATCATGATATCCGGATTAAATACCCTTTATTTCGATGACCTCATTGTTGGCCCGGCACCTCCAACTGTTTCAACCAGTTCCATCAACCAGTTTACACATAATTCACTGTTGGCAGGCGGTAACGTTAGTTCCGATGGCGGATCATCGGTTACCGAACGTGGTGTGGTATATAATACTACCGGCACACCAACTATTGCCAGTAGTAAAATCGTCATTGGAAGCGGAACAGGTTCATTTAGTCAATCTGTTACAGGCTTATCAGCTGGTACTACTTATTATATTCGTGCGTATGCCACCAGCTCGGTAGGTACAGGTTATGGCAGCCAGCAAACGATAACAACCGCAGCAAATTTTGTGCTGGCACAAACGCATAAGTTTAATTCAAGTTGGATAACAACTGCCACGCAGAACAATCCGTTTACTAAATATGTGGAAGGCTGGGAAGCAAAGGCTACAGGTACCAATTCTGGTTTCGTATCCATCATACGCATCACGGGTATTTCTGGCATTGCTGCAGCGGGCGAAGGAGCAGCTTCGCTTCGTGTCATCAGCATCAATGCGGGTGAAGATCTTGTGAATGCCAGTTATAAAGTGTACGATGGACGTGCATTTGACCTGGAGAGTTTAAAATTCAAATACCTCACCAAGATCGCAAATACTTCTTTTGGTACCATCACCGTTACGGGCTATAAAAACGGGTCAGCTGTCACCGGCGCTGTTGCCACCGCAAACAATATTGCCCAGGCAACTGCAGGTTCTTATGCTTATACAAAGATCGACATGACAGGAAACAATAACTTCAACGACGTAGATCAATTCATCATTACGGCATCTAATTCTTCAAACGGTGCCAGGCTCAGTGCCATCGACCTGGATGAACTGGTGGTGCAGGATGTAGCCGTGATGCCTGCACAATATACCGAGCCTTTTGAAACTTTCACCCAAAACCAAACCAGCTTTACCAGTAACGGCTATCCGTTTACGTTAGCGCCTTCCACAGAATTCATTGTTGACAGACTGCCTACCTGGGGATATAACAGCAGCAACCAGTACCTGAGCAACCTCACGAATACCGGTGCAAGTGTTTACTCCATGAAAACTACGAACAGCACACAGTTTACGGTGAAAAGCATCTGGCTCTACCCTTCTTCTGATATGGGCAATAATCCCACAAACAATGGAGATGTTACCATCGTGGGTAAGAAGAATGGAGTGGTGCAGTTTACCAGACTCGTTCCTGCAGCGTCGTTCAATGGTACATTGGCCAATGTAGTGAACCGCGGTTTTACCTTCATCGATTTCAGCGCCGGTTCCGATTACAGCAATACCAATATTGATGAGCTGGAATTCACCCTTGCAGCTCCATTGAATTATTTCGCCCTCGACAATTTCAGTTTTGCGGATGCAAACATTGTAATGCCCCTCAACCTGCTGCAATTTGCTGGCAGAATGAGTGATCATCAAAGCCTGCTGTCGTGGGAAACTTCCGGTGAAATGCGCATGTTGGGTTACAGTATTGAACATTCTACCGACAACAGAACCTTTAACCCGGTTGGATATGTACATGCTACCAATAACGCTACCGGCATCAACCAGTATACCTTCCTTCATAAAGAACCAACTGCAGGTAAAAATTATTATAAATTAAATATTACGGACATGGACGGAAAATCAAGTGCAAGCAAAATCATCATGTTGCAAACCGATGGCTTCGTTTTACCGGTACTGTTATATCCCAATCCTGTTACCGGCAACAGTTTATTCATCGATCTGCGCAACCTGCCAAAAGATCCTGTAGGATACCGGATTTATGACCAGGCAGGCAAAAAAATATTAGCAGGATTTATCACGAGAAGAAACCAGGAGTCTTCTGTAAGCGGGCTTCCTGATGGAATCTACTATATCGAATTAAGCACGGGAGAATCAGGCAGGTTTATCAGAAAGCAGTAAATCCTGACTGAAAATAAAACGCCCCGTATTCATACGGGGCTGTTTTATTTTGAAAAATCCAGATCAGAAATTTATTCCAAGTCCAACTTTGAATCCGCGGTTATATATGTCCATGCTTTTACCTTTATCTGCCTTCATCAATCCGTAATCATACGAGGCTGATACGTTCAGTCCATTGCTGAAAGCGTACCCTACTCCACCTGTTAGTGCAGCATCCCACCTGTTGAACTGGCTGGTTGCATCCATTTTACTATTGAGCAGGTTAATGCCGAGTAAGCCGGCTGTTGTTCTGAGGTCCGATTTCAACAGGTATGAAACCTGTGGACCGGCGAAAAGTTGCAACCCACTAATGTTTGCTTTAAGCAGAACCGGGATATCAATGTACTGCGACTGCAACTGTGCCTTAGCGTTAGCACCCAGGAATTCAAGTCCCTTTACATTCAAAGCGCCTTTGAGTTCATATCCCTTTTGAGAGAAATATATACCAGGTTCTATCAACAATACATTGTCCATAGGAATATTGGCATTCACACCGCCGAAGAAGCCAGTGCGGCTGCCGGTTGTAACCATGCCGTTGGTATAATCGAGCAGTCCGTTAAGGCTTTTCACTGCATCGCCCTGCATCGTAGATACGGTCATGCCGGCTTTTACGCCGAATTTGATTGGTGACTGGGCCATGCTTCCTGTTGAGATGGCCAGTAAACTGAAGAGTAAAATTTTATTTTTCATACTATTGATTGATCCGGGTTTTTCAGCCGTTCATGTGTATGAGAAAGGAATTTGTGCAAATGGATTAATGCACATACGATAAGTTTTTGTTAAAGCCTTTTTACCTGGGAACTGCGCCTACCCTGGCCTTCCGGAATTATGGATAAAAGGGCATGCATAAAAATTGTACTGATCCTGGAGTAAAACAAAAAATCAAACTTCGCCATGAATGATTTTTCACTTTCTTTGCAGCTGCATGTCACTATACATTTCATCCCTGAATTCGGGCAGTAACGGAAACTGTTATTACATTGGTAACGATACCGAAGCGGTATTGGTAGATGCCGGTATTTCCTGCAGGGAAACTGAAAAGCGTATGCGATTATTGGGACTGGATATGCAGAAAGTGAAAGCCATCTTTATTTCACATGAACATTCTGATCATATCAAGGGATTGCCTGTGATCGCTGAAAAATATAAACTACCGGTTTACATCACAAATCTTACGTTGAAGCATAGTTGCCTTTCTCTGAACAGGGAAAGCGTTGCTGGTTTTAGTGCCCATCAGCAAATTAAGGTAGGTGGATTAACAGTGACTGCATTCCCTAAAGCACATGACGCATCAGATCCACATAGTTTTATCATTTCATACAATGGTGTTACAGTGGGTGTATTTACCGATATCGGTGCCTGCTGTAAACAGGTTACCCGTTATTTCAACCTATGCCATGCAGCGTTCCTTGAAGCCAATTATGATGCAGACATGCTTGATAAGGGTCATTATCCTTACCACCTTAAGAATCGCATCCGTGGCGGCATGGGACATCTATCCAATAAACAGGCTCTTGATCTTTTTATAGCACACAGGCCTGCATTCATGACGCATCTTTTTCTTGCTCATTTATCGCGGGATAACAATAGTCCGGAATTGGCCCAATCTATATTTGAAAATCATCGCGTGGGTACCGAGATCATTGTAGCATCGCGTTATGAACCAACAAAAGTTTATAATATCAACGCCGGCATTTCAACTGTGTACAGAAAAAAACTGCTTAAGCCAACCAGTATACCAGCACAAATGCGATTGTTTGAATAATGATTCATTAAAAATGTAATTCATTTCTAATAAGTTAAGAAAAGCTTAATACCCATCTCAGTTCAACTTTCTTAAATAATTTTACTTCCATCGATTGAACCAGGCAACGAAAAGTAACCTGGAAGCATCTGATCTCTTTAACTATAACTGAATGCTTCTTCATTTCAAATTTTACAGTGGCTTTTCCACAAAGCCAGGCCAATTTCGAGAGGGATGCCTCTACGTTTAATTTGCCTTTGGGCATACTTTTCCTCCTTAATACGATTCCTTTTATTTTAGTTTTTTATCATGTTACAAAAGAAAATACCTGCATACCTGTTATTGATATTCACCATTGCCGGAATAACGGCCACCTACCTTTTTACAACCAGTTTTAGCAATAATACCATTGAACCGGAAGTCTATCAACCTGTTGAAGCCTGCAATTATAGAAATGTTCGTTTAAAAGGATACACGTATACCCGCCCGCTATTGTTTGGCGATAAGCCCTGTGAATCGGAACGCTTATCCAATATCAAGAATAAGGTTTCGGAAGTTATTTCCGCTTATAAAACCGCCGGAACAATCAGCACAGCTTCTGTTTACCTTAGATTATTTAATACAAGCGAATGGTTCCAGATAGGTGAAACAGAAAAATACAACCCTGGCTCCCTGTTAAAGGTTCCAGAACTGATCACATTTTTCAGGATGAATGAGAAAAGTCCCGGGTTACTAAACAAAAAGATCACTTACACTAAACCGTTATCCTTAGCCAAACAGGCTTTGTTTGTATCGAAACACATAGAGGTTGGCCACACTTATACGATCAGGGAATTGCTGCACTACATGATCGCCTATTCCGATAATGAAGCCACGATGTTGCTAAACCAGCAAATGGACCTTGATATTTTTAAAAAGGTTTTTACCGACCTGGGCATGGCCAATCCTGACATGACAAAAAATGATATACCCATTACAATCAGGGAATATTCACTTTTTTTAAGGGTCTTATTCAATGCGTCTTACCTGAATATTGAAGACTCAGAATTTTGCACCGGGTTACTATCACAAAGCGATTTTGACAAAGGGTTGTTAAATGGTTTACCGAAAGGCACCCGGGCCGCTCATAAATTCGGCGAAGCAGGCGATGGAGTAAATTCCCATTTTAGTGAAGCGGGCATCATTTACCTTGATAATAATCCTTATTTAATAACGGTAATGACCAAAGGCCGTGATCCAAAAGCGCTTCCGGCAGTTGTAGCAAATATCTCCCGCACCATCTTCGATCTTTCAAGGACTTTGTAAAGTTTTTATTGGTTGATCTTACTGATTTCAATTCAGTGTTTAATGTTGCTATACCGTAAGTGCTGAAACTGTATTAAATTGAAGCCGATTTAATACCAACATGCAAACAGCACTCAAATTATTTTTTGGAATACTCTTCCTGTTCATCTTCCTGGCGGGAGCTATCTTTATCCTGTTCACCTTTAGCAAAACTTCTTTTGATACCACATCAATAACCAATGCGGGTTTTGCCATCTTTGCCGGCTGTTCATCGGTTTGCTTTACCTGGGCAAGAAATATGGAAGACAAAAAAGACATTGCAAGGATCAACAACCACGGTGAAAAACTGTTCTTGTCTGCCCTTTGTTTTGTAATTGCCTCGTTACTTAAATATATTCTCATCCATCGGAAGGACATCATTAATGAAGACCTGCTCAATTATGTGGATTTCGTTTTCCCTGTGATCAACATTGTTGGAGCATCTATGTTCTTACTTGCCTACATAAATGCATGGGCGGCCATCCTGGGGTTATTGCGTATCCTGTTTCGCAAATCACTTTCCAGTAATTGAGGCAAATAAAAAAGCGGGCTATTACACCGGCTGTTTTTGCAATTAAACATAAACCATTACTTATTTTTCGACAACATGCTCGTATTACCAGATGATAAAGCGGCTGCATGTTGTTGCTTTTTAGCCATTTTATTATTGCTTGTTTTGCTGTACACAAAATCAAAAGCTTCGGGATCGTCTCTAAGCAAATCTGTCATGATCTCGTTAGAATAGGCTACAATTTGTCCATTATCACCCGCCTGTATGAAAAACTCATCTACAGCCTGTTGACCATTAGAGAATTTCTTCGAATACACGTTCAGTTTACCTTTCCCGATTCGAATGGCAAATCCAGGCAATGTACCAATGGCAACATTACTTTTATGTCCCGAACGGAAACTGGCTTGTGAAATGGCATAATGATCTTTATTCTGGTAAGCCCTGATCTCGCTTGCATTGATCTTTACCTTACCATCTGCCAGAAGATGTGGGGTTTTAAATACACCTGTAACCAGTTCAAGGATTTTATATTCTTTTATCGTTCCATCCAGCTGTTGTACAAAGCAACCTGATGCAGTTTCTTTTGCATGTTGGGTATCACTGGCAAGTTTAGAAAAGGCAGCTTTATTGGTGGAACAGGCGTTGAAAGTAGCGAGCATGCCAAATAATATGGCAGCGGCAAATAGGTTCTTTCTCATAGTATAGGGTTTCGGTTTCTGCTTAAACGTAGTTTTACTTCATATTATTGTAAATGCACATAAAAATCATATTTCTTCTATAACCCTCTAGCATGTACGTTTTTCGACAGATTGTCTTATATTTAATTTATATAATTTGATGTTGAAAATGACCATTTGATCAGCATCTTTTCACGAATAACTAACATGCTATGGGCAACAAAGAGAAAAGCCTTGTAAAAAAAGCCATTGAATATTATAACCAATTTGCCGACGCTCATAGTGAAATATTTGCATTTCACAACCAACGATTTCTTGCCGAATGTGTTCAGCAGGTAAGAGAGTTTGCCAAGGGAGAAGACATCCACAAAGATGATTACGAAACCGGTTTGCTGGCCATGATCCTCTCGGTAACCGGGCAGCAACAAATTACCGATAAACAGTTGAATAACCAGGAGCTGGTTGAACATTTCCTGGACCAGAATAGCCTGCCTGCAGAAGATTGCGTAGAGATCAGGGAATATATCAGCTTTTTTCAAACAAACAGGGCTGCAAAAAATGACATTGAAAAAATGCTCCGCGATGCAAAGTATGGATACCTTGGATCTGCCGATGCCCTGGAAAGATTGTCATTGCTCAGGGTACAGGAAAATAATCTTTATCAAAAAGAATATACAGAACTCGGTTGGTTAGAGAAATGCAAGGATTATTTTATCCGGCATGGATTTGAAACCCGGTATGCGCAACGAAACTATGGAGGCATGCGCAACAAGAATTACCTGGAACTGGAAAAACGCATTGATAAATTAAAAACAGAATCGCTTAAGGAACAAAAAGAAGCCGATAAGGAAAATGGCACCGAACCTTTATCGGGCAAGGAAGGCGATGACCTCTTTAAGATTGCGTTTCGAAATTACCTGAACCTGGTAGACCTGGCCGATAAGAAAGCTGGTCTATTGATACAAGTGAATACCATCCTGGCTTCGGTGGTGGGCGCATTTGGCATCAAACGACTCGACACCACTCCTTTTTATGCAATTCCAACAGCAGCGGTTTTGATTGGTTCGGCCGTAACAATCTTTTTTGCCATATTAGCAAGTAAGCCGCTGGGAAGAAAGTTTTTTGATGGATCAGACTCTGGCAAAGAAGCATTCTTCTTTGGAAGTTTCGACCGGCTCGATCCCGGTTTCAAATATGTAAGCTGGGAAAAATATTCTGCCGACATGACCCAGTTTTTCAAGGGTAAGAAAGTTTTTATTTTTGATGAAATGATCAAAGAGTCCTTTGAAGTGAGAAAAGTATTGTCGCAGAAATTTAATTATCTCTCTATTGCCTATAAGGTATTTTTCGCCGCATTATTGATTGGCATATTGGGTTACCTGGCTGTATTGATCTATGAATATAATTTTTATGAGCACGCGAATTAATTAGCTCATTTATTCCGCAACAACTGTCGCCTGAAAAATTGCCCGACGTATTCATATACATCTATGTCGCGGGGATAATCATGCCGCCCGCCGATCACTTTTAATAAATTTACTTCAGGTTTCCCAGCAGCTGAATATTCAAATGATTGTATGATCCGGTGATCTGCAGTATCGGTGTCGGGTAGTTGCACTTGTACCGGCTGATCAACATAGCCGGCCAACCGGCTCCAATAGCGGAAACTGGCTTCGGTACTTCTTACCACACCAAAACTGGCATTGCTCACAAACATCTCTCCTCCATTATAAGGATTTACGGGATCTTCAGTTCCATTGATGATCAATACGGAAACGGGTATTCGCTTTTCTGTGCAATCGCAATAGGCCGAATCGGGCATATTGGCTACGATGGCGGCTACCGCCCGGAACCTGTCAGGCATTGTAATGGCAAGCTTATATGCCATCTGCCCTCCTCCCGAAAAACCTGCTGCAAATACCTGGTCTTCTTTAATCGCAAACCTCTTATGAAAAAAAACGATCATCGATTCAAAGAATGATTGCTCATTGATGTCGATCTTGTTTGCCTCGGCTGTTGACATGCTCCTGCATTCGTTCCAGAAACGTTTGTATCCATCTGGATACACGATCAGCATATTTTCCTTTGAAGCCATCGCTTCCAGTTGGGTTGTATGTCGAAGCATTTGCCGGCCTTCCCCACCCGATCCATGCATCACAAATACAAGGGTTTCCCTGGTTGACGGCTGTGCAGGTTTTTGATAATGAAAACTACGGTAATGTCCATCTACCAGGATAGAATCGCTTTGCAACTGGGCATAACCTAATGATATGCTCAAAATAAAAATGAAGCAAAAAATAATGACTGCTTTCAGGTTTCGGTGTAACTTAAGGTTACCCATGGTATACACGTGATTTTTGTATCCTGCCTTGCCCGATCTCCAGCACTTCGGCCACCATCATATCAGGCTCGCCGTCTACTTTCCGCAGGTATTCCATTAATACCTGTTCCTCGGTGACCAGGAGGTTATGTAACTGGTATTGAAGGGAAGGCAGCCTGTTGAATGCATCTGCCCACCAGGTTTCCATGGTAGCTTTCCCACTGATCCATCCCCCGGTTTCGGGTATGCGAATTTTAAGTTTCGGGCTAAAATGACGGGCATCTTCATCATATAATGCCAATAAGCGATCGAGGCTGTGCTCGTTGAAGGCGGCGATCCAGTTTAAAGCGATCTGCCGGTTTGTTTCAATTAAATTCATGTATTCGGAAACGTTATAATGTTCTTGTTATTATTTAATCGGCCTTTTTCATCCTGGAAAAAGGGAAACCGTTACAACCCTTCTTTGGATTCTTACGATCTGCAGCTGCATGAGCTTCGGCCATCGAATCGCTCGGAGCCTTGTATTCAGTAAGACAAAATCCCCAATGATATGGTGCTATTCCCTGCAAAGGCATATAATCTATCCGGGTGTACAGGCCCTGGTCGGTTGGATTCCCATTTCCATTCCTGGCTATAACATATTGTTCTGTAAAATTCCACCTGATCACATGATACCTGATATCGGGCTGCTGAAACCAAAGGCTGTCGTTGATCGTATAGCGAACTCCATAGTCATCAGTAAATGTTCCTTTAACAAATCCCGGTACCGTATCAGTTTTAGAAGCTGTAACATTTATGCGGTTGGCCGACATCCCAAAACAGGTGGTAATAAGCCACAATATGAGAATACAGGTGATAAATTTTTGAATATGAGAATTGTACATGACCTTGTTTAAAATGATCACCCAATGTAAGTTTATTTTTCAACCCGGCGAAACAGGTAGCGAAAAATTCTGTCTATGATTTAATGGTTTTAGGTATTTTTGAACCAGTCATTCAACCAGGATATGACTTTTATTTTTTTTTCTTTCACCAGCGATATCATGTACGAACCACTCAAAAAATATATTGAAGACTATTCAGGAGAAGCCATTTCTGAAGAGGAATATGAAATGATCAAGTCTGCATTTACCCCAAAAAAATTCCGGAAGAAACAATACCTGTTGCAAGCCGGAGATGTATCGAGGTATATGGCGTTTATCATCAAAGGAGCGGTACGACAGTATTCTGTTGATGACAAAGGCGTTGAACATGTTATTTATTTTGGACTGGAAAACTGGTGGGCCGGCGACCGTGAAAGCTTTACCATGCTAACTCCCTCCCGGTACAATATCGACGCTGTAGAAGATACGGAAGTATTGCTTACCACTTACGATCACCTCGATCAATTGAAAAACAGCATTCCGGCCATTGGTAAAATGTTTACCACCATGGACCAACGCAGTTATATAGCCACACAAAAAAGGATCCATGCATCTATCAGTCTTACGGCTGAGGAAAGATACCAGGAGCTTTCTAAAAATTATCCCGCCCTCCTTCAACGATTCCCTCAAAACATGATCGCTTCCTACCTGGGTATTTCGGCAGAAACACTTAGCCGTATCCGTAAGAAAGCACTTTCGAAATAAGATCACCTTATAATGACTGAATGTATGTATTGACAAATGTCAATACAATTATTTGCCAATTGTCATTGGAACGGGGCCTCATATGTATGCAATTTTGTATCGTAAAAAAAGGGAGTGATCCCGGGAGATACACAACATGCAAAAGAATATCACAGCTGGTTTTGGAGGTTCTAATTCAAAAGTGGGTGAACTGTTGGTCAACAGGCTGGTACCAAACCGCTACATACATGCCGTTGGGCCATTTGTTTTCCTCGATCACTTGTACCCGGTTGAACAAAAACCTACCGTAGCCCAGGCACCTAATGGAGAATTTGCTCACCCGCATCGTGGCATTGCCACATTTAGTTACCTGTTTAGCGGTGAACTGGAACATTTCGACAGTGCCGGGCATCATGGCATCGTTTCAGCTGGTGGCGCTCAGTGGATGAAAGCCGGCAATGGTGTTGTTCATGATGAGCATAACAGTCCGGCTTTCCAGGAAAAAGGTGGCATCCTGCACGCCGTTCAGTTTTGGATAAACCTGCCGGCTGTAAACAAGGCTGAAAAACCAGGTTACCTGGGAGTAAACGCCAATGATATACCGGAAGTGATGCTTCCTGATGATGCCGGTTTCATGCGCATCCTCATTGGTTCATGCGGCGTTTCTACGTCACCGGTACCTACATTCAGCGATGAGTTTATTTATCATATTAAACTCAATCCAAAATCAACCTTTAACCTGCCAACTAATGCCTGGGCCGAGTATGCAGCGCTTACACCATCCGGCGAAATCAGTATAAATGGTCAGCCATTCGCAAACAGTGAATTGGTAACCTTCTCGCAGGATGCCCATGAGATAGAGCTTTCCAACAATAGCATCACACAGGCAGATATATTGATTTTTGGAGGAAGACCTTATGCCGAACCCATTGTGGCCCAGGGCCCTTTTGTGATGAACAGCCATGAAGAGATCGCTACAGCCTATAAAGACTTCTTCAACGGACAGTACGGCGAAATCAACTATGAAAAGCACCTACAACACAAATAAATAAAACCATTATACATAATTAAAAAAATAAAAAATGACAACCAACAAATGGGCCATCGACGCCTCGCATTCAGAGATCCAATTCAAGATAAAGCATCTTGTGATCACAACCGTTACCGGGCATTTTACTTCATTCAACGGGGCTATGGAAGCAGATGATGACTTCAGCAATGCACACATCAACTTTGAAGCTGATGTTAACTCCATAAGCACCAATAACGAACAACGCGATACTCACCTGAAGAGTGCTGACTTTTTTGATGTTGAAAAATTTCCGAAGCTGAGCTTCAGGTCTACGGGTTTTGAGAAAAAAGGAGATGATGAATTTGAACTGACCGGCGATCTTAGCATCCGCGATATTATGCGGCAGGTAACCTTTACCGTTGAGTATGGTGGAACAGCAACAGACCCATGGGGACAGGTAAAAGCAGGCTTTGAATTGAAAGGGAAGATAAACAGGAAAGATTTTGGGCTTACCTGGAATGCCCTCACAGAAGCCGGCGGGGCACTGGTAAGTGATGAAGTGAAATTGGCTGCCAATATACAATTGGTAAAACAATAATATAAAAGCGTTTACAGTGCATATAACTGTAAACGCTTTATTTTCTCTTATAATGCATTCATTTGCTTCAGGTATTTTTCTGAATTAGCCTTCACCGCTTCAGGTGGATTGAGGCTCAGTGATTTTTTAAAATTGATGATAGCGTTCTTAGTATCCCCTTTTGTAAAATACGCTTCGCCTAAACTGTCCCATGTGTTGGGATCTTTCGGGTAGCGTTTAGTATTTACCGTAAATACTTCAATGGCTTTATCATGCTGCCCGTTGTTCAATAGCTGGTATCCGTACAGGTTAAGTTCATTCCCGGTAGAAATGGCCATTGCATCTGTCATGATCTTTTCTGCTTCGGCTGTTTTACCCTGTTCTTTTAAGATGCCGGCTTTTACATTCAGCGTTGCAAAACTTTTGTTCAGGGCAATTGCTTTTTCGCTCCAGGCTAATCCCTCAGCCAGGTGTGTTTTATTTTGAAGGGCATAATTGGCTGCACTGGAAAATCCTTGCCAGGTAAAGCCCATAGCGCCTTTCAGCTCTTCAGTTGCATTGGCGATCACGATATCATCTACTGCAAATTCCAGTTTTACCGGGAATTGTTTCTTCTCCCAGTTTAAAACCAGTGTAGCCGAATTTTTCGTCAAGTCAATGAAATCATAAGTAAGCATTTCTGTAAACGAAGTATTATTCAATTTGATTGGCGCCCGCAGCTGGTCATTTTTGGCCTCATAAAAGAAAGTACCCCAGGCCCTGTTGTCTTTCGATAAAACCACTTCCCCGGTATTATCACGGTTAACCACAAACGCTAATCCATAAATGCCCGCGGGAACCGGCCGGCCCTCAACTTTTACTTGGTGTGAAAACCGGATCGTGGTATTCTCATTTGCCCCTGCACGCCAGGGTGAAGGAGTGCCCAGCCCGAAAGGCTGCACCGTCCATCCATACTCTACCAGTTTTCCCCATACTTCCCGGCCCTTTACTGAGGGTCGTGAATAACTAATCGTAACTTTTGATATACCGATCGTTTGTGTTACTTCCGCAGCAGGACTCGGTGTTCGGGGCACCGTAATATTCTGACAATGGGAAGATTTCCCAACACAAACAAACATTAGAACGCCTATAAAGGGCATGATGATCTGTTTCATACAAGCAGTTTTAATTCAATAAATTGATTGGCAGTTTAAGCTAATAAATTGATGCAGGGTATGCCAGCCTATTTTGCTGAAAGAAGAAAATGGATGGCTGAAAGGTCAAAAACCGGGTTCCGGAAATTAATTGCCCGAGCTGTTATCATTGGTACGGCTGCTTTCATCATCCTGGCCCGATTTGCGTTGCTCAGCAGATTTTACCTTGCTTTTCCCGAATTTATATCCAAACCCGATCACAACCCGCCTTGGTTCCCAGTATACCCGGGCGTTGAGGTATTGACCGGCAAAATTACTGGTGCCATACCAGTACATCGTACTAAATACATCATTAAAATTTACGTGGATGGTTCCTCGCTTGTCAAAGATGGTTTTTTGAATGCCGGTGTTCACGCCTTTAGAGCAATGTACTTTCATAGTTCCCCTGAATATGGAAGCTGAAAGTTTGGTTTCGCTATGGAAGCTGTTCACTCACGGCAAAGGGTAAATGCATTTTGAGCCGAATGTTTGAATATTCAGCTGCTTAAATGATAAAATTGAATTCTTAAGTTCTTATCCATTCAGATTTTTCATCAATCGCAATCCGGTTTGCCGCCGGAGATGGAATGGCCACATGACCTATGTAAAAAAAACCAAGCAGTTTATCTGCTTCATCCAATCCAAATAATCGCTGTGCACCATCCAGGTAAGTGATGCCACCTGTCGTCCAGTAACCACCTAATCCATATGAAGATACCGACAGGTAAATATTCTGTACAGCGCAGGCCACTGCTTCTACATCTTCTATTTCAGGTATATTTTTCTTTTGAGATCTTTTCATGCCAAGGGCGATCACATGGGAGGCCCGAAGTGGTTGTTGTTGTAGCTTCTTTAACTTATCTTCTTTAAAAGATTCTCCTGCATGATCAAGATAATATTGGCTTTGCAGGTTGGCAAGTGTTTGTAATCCTTCGCCGGTAAACACGGTAAAAAACCAGGGTTCCGTTTTCCCATGATTGGGCGCCCAGGTTGCATTTTCCAGTATCTGCCAGATGATAGCATCATCCACTTTTTTACTTTCATCGAATTGAGATGGAAAAACAGAGCGGCGGTTTTTAACCAGTTCATTGAATTGCGTAGAGGTCATGGTTTGATTGTTCTGAAATAAGTAATAATGGGTTACCAACCCATGGCCACAGCGATACGGGCAGCAAGGGATGCATTGTGATGAATGAGGGCAATATTGGCTTCCAGGCTTTCTCCTTTCGAATGCGTGGCAATATATTTCAACAGGAACGGCGTTACCGCTTTGCCACTGATGCCCTGTTTATCGGCTTCTGCCAGGGCCTGCAGAATATAACTTTCGATCAAACCTGGTTCTACTTCCTGCGAGACCGGTAATGGATTGGCAATGAGCACAGAGCCCTGTAAACCCATCTGCCATTTCACCGACAGCATATCGGCAATTTCCTGGGGTTTGTCGATACGTAACGGGGAAGTATAACCGCTGCTCCTTGAATAGAAACTGGGGAATGCATCCTGCCCTACTGTTACCACGGGAATGCCCAGTGTTTCGAGGTATTCGAGGGTGAGACCAATATCGAGAATAGATTTAACCCCTGCAGAAACCACGGCCACATTGGTGTGCGCCATTTCGGTAAGATCTGCCGAAATATCCATGCTTGTTTCCGCACCGCGGTGAACCCCACCGATGCCACCGGTTGCAAAAATGCGCACGCCCGCCATTGAAGCGATGCGCATGGTAGCCGCCACTGTTGTTGCCCCGGGCAGTTTTTTGCTCAGTACATACGCCATGTCGCGAATGCTCACTTTCCAGACATCCTTTTCCTTTCCAAAAAATTCAATATCATCTTTTGATAAACCTACCAGGCATTGCCCGTTCCTGATGGCGATGGTTGCTGGGATAGCGCCTTCGCTGCGAACGGCTTCTTCAACCGAAAGGGCTGTTTCTACATTTCTTGGCCAGGGCATGCCATGGGATATGATGGTAGATTCAAGGGCTACGATCGGTTTGTTTTGTGCAATCGCATCGGCCACTTCGGGCAAAATGATCAATCGGTCCTTATTCATTTGGGTAATATTTTAATAGTAATTCCTTTAATAGTTGATAAGTTATATTCGGTATAACGGCGCCGGGTACCTGCAAAACTTCATGGGCCATCACATGTCCTGCCTTTATACAATTCTCTTCGTTCATGCCATGGTATCTTGCGGCCACCCAACCTGCCAGGGCTGCATCCCCGGCACCAGTACTGTCTGTGACTCGCAGTGGAATGGCAGGAAAATGTTTTGATCCTTCCTTTTTAAAAAGAATTGATCCCTCCACTCCTTTCCGAAGCCAGCAACTGGAAATACCTTGTTCTAACAATGTTTGAATAGCATCATTGACTGCGGATTGATCCAGGCCTGTAACTGCAGACAGTTCATCTTCATTAGGGGTGATCATGTAAATCCCATTGAGATCTAATGATGAAAGTTTCGCGGCTTTTGCAACAGATACCGGTTCTACCAATAATGGGATCTGGGTTTTTCTACAAAAAGATATTATCCATTCCAATGATGAGATCGACAAGTTAGTATCAGCTACGATCATGGAAGCTGTTTGCAAAAAAGGGGCGTTAGATTCAAGATATCCTGTTGTTAAATGAGCTGCACAGGGATCGGTGCAGGCTGCTGTATACATGGATCCATCACGGTTAAGGATAGCTGCATATTTTCCCGTTTGAACGGGAACCCGGTGAATGGCCTCCACGCCAATGTTTTGTTGCTTGCAGGATTGGTATAGCCAATCTCCATCTGTATCATCGCCAATTACCGCCATTAACTGTACGGGTACATCCAGCATGGCGAGATGATGCGCAATATTCCTGGTTACTCCTCCCGCAAACCGTTGCAGGCTGGCCGGGTTTGAAGTGCCGGGCAAAGCATGGCCTTCACAGAAATACAATTCATCGATCAATGCGGCACCAATACAGATTACAGGAGAAGCCATGCGGTTCAGGAATTGAATGCTTTACAAAGGAATGTTACCATGCTTTTTCTTTGGTAGTTTGGCTACTTTATTCTCGAGCATGGCAAAGGCCTTGATTAGTTTGATGCGGGTTTCTTTTGGTTCTATTACTTCATCAATAAATCCTCTTTCGGCAGCGAGGTATGGTGTTGCAAATTTCTCTGCATACTCGGCTTCTTTTTCGGCAGCTTTCTTTACCGGGTCAGGTGCTTCTGAAATTTCTTTTTTGAAAATGATCTCGGTCGCTCCCTTGGCGCCCATCACTGCGATCTCGGCTGAAGGCCAGGCATAATTCATATCGGCACCGATGTGTTTCGAATTCATCACATCGTAAGCGCCGCCATACGCTTTACGGGTAATAACGGTTACGCGTGGTACCGTAGCTTCACTCAGTGCATATAGCAATTTGGCTCCGTTGGTGATGATGCCATGCCATTCCTGGTCGGTACCAGGCAAAAATCCGGGAACATCTACCAGTACCAGCAAGGGTATATTAAAGCAATCGCAGAACCGGGTAAACCTTGCGGCTTTCCGGGAGCTCTTAATATCCAGTACACCCGCCAGGCTCATGGGCTGGTTGGCTACAATGCCAATGCTTCTTCCGGCAAGCCTTGCAAAACCTACCACGATGTTCTCTGCATAGTCTTTGTGTATTTCGAAAAAACTTGTCTCATCACAGATCCCTTCAATCACCGATCGCATATCATAAGGTTGATTGGCATTTTGCGGAATGATGCTATTCAACTTTTCCCTTGTTTCATCACCTAATATATAAGGCATTTTCGGTGTGGTATCCTCGCAGTTCTGCGGCATATAACCCAGTAACTGTTTAATCTGCAGGATGCATTCCATATCATTCGCTGCCGTCAAATGCGTAACACCCGATTTGGTTGAATGTGTTGACGCACCACCAAGTTCTTCTGAACTTACTTCTTCATTCGTAACGGTCTTCACTACATTGGGGCCGGTTACAAACATGTAGCTTGTATTTTCCACCATCAGGGTGAAATCGGTTATGGCGGGTGAATAAACAGCACCACCTGCGCATGGGCCCATGATGGCCGACAATTGCGGGATCACGCCAGATGCCAGTACATTACGGTAAAAGATATCCGCATATCCGCCAAGCGATCTAACGCCTTCCTGTATACGAGCACCGCCCGAATCGTTCAGCCCGATCATTGGCGCACCGGTCTTCATGGCCAGGTCCATCACTTTACAGATCTTTTCTGCATGCGTTTCTGATAAAGCACCGCCAAAAACCGTAAAGTCCTGGGCAAATACATACACAAGTCTTCCATTCACCGTGCCGTATCCTGTTACTACACCATCGCCATAAAACAGCTGGTCTTCCATGCCAAAATCCTTTGTGCGATGTAACACCAATGCCCCGATCTCTTCAAAAGAACCATCATCCAGCAACAAATGCACCCGTTCGCGGGCAGTAAGTTTCCCTTTTTTATGTTGTGTATCTATCCGGGTTTGTCCACCACCCATGCTGCCTTCCTGCAGCTTTTCCTTTAATTTATCTGTTTTCGATTTCATGATTGTCTTTTTAATGCTTCAAAACGGATCAGGCCAGCCGGCTTTTCCAATTGCTTTTTATTGGCTCTGCCATTTTGATTTCCTTCTTTGATGCAAGCCAGTATTTCAAAGCCACCAAAGCCGCTATACGGGCCTTTTCCCGTTGGGCATCTTTTATTTTTTCCGGGGAATAGTATTGTTTTACAAAATTGGTATCGAAGTGCCCCGAGATAAAGGCTTCATGATTCATTACAAAAGTGCCAAATGATAAAGTGGTGGCAACTCCTTCAATGTGATAACCTGCGATGGCGGTTTTCATGAGCTGGATGGCTTCTGTACGATTGTTGGCATGCACCACCAGTTTGGCGATCATGGGATCGTAATTGATCGGGATATCCATACCTTCTACATACCCGGCATCAACCCTGATGTTATCTCCTGATGGTTCCCGGTAACGAATTAGTTTCCCCACAGACGGCAGAAAATTATTCAGCGGATCTTCGGCGCATACCCTTAATTCAATGGCATGTCCATGTATTTTCAGATCTTCCTGTGTAAAGCTCAGTGATTCTCCCCTCGCCACCCGGATCTGTTGTTCCACCAGGTCGAGTCCCGTGATGTACTCACTAACGGGATGCTCTACCTGCAGCCGCGTATTCATTTCTAAAAAATAAAAATTCAGTTTATCATCCATCAGGAATTCTACGGTACCAGCGCCAATGTATTGGCAGGATTTGGCAACCATAACGGCCGCATCACCCATCTGTTTGCGTATCTCAGGAGTTAAAATAGAAGAAGGAGATTCTTCCACAACTTTCTGGTGACGACGTTGAATGCTGCATTCGCGTTCGAACAGGTGAACGGTATTGCCTTGCTTATCGGCCAATACCTGTATTTCGATATGACGTGGCGACGATACAAATTTTTCAATGAAAACCGAACCATCTCCAAATGAAGACATGGCTTCACTAATGGCCCGTTGCATCTGTTCTTCAAATTCGGCTTCTTTTTCCACTACCCGCATGCCTTTACCACCACCGCCTGCAGAGGCTTTGATCAGGATGGGGTATCCTACTTTTGCAGCCACTTTTTTGGCTTCTGCAATATCATCAATGGCTTTATCTACACCTGGCACCATGGGAATATTATATTTCTTGACGCAATCCTTGGCAGCCAGCTTCGAACCCATGATGCGCATGGAAGCCGGGCTGGGGCCGATGAAATTGATGCCAGCGTCTTCTACCTTTTGGGCAAACTCGGCGTTCTCGCTCAAAAATCCATAACCCGGATGAATGCCATCTACACCTAACTGTTTGGCATACCCGATGATGGCATCGCCATTCAGGTAGGATTGGTTGCTGGGTGCGGGGCCCAGGCATACGGCCTCATCGGCAAACAACACATGTGGTGCGTGGCGATCGGCCTCTGAAAAAACGGCCACGGTAGAAATGCCCATACGCCGGATCGTTTTCATGATCCTGAGGGCGATCTCACCGCGGTTGGCGACTAATATTTTGTTCATGGAAGATGATTGAGAATGTTACTTGATACTTGATACTTGATACTGGATGCTGGAAGGATTATTCCAACTCGATGAGCACTTGTCCCTTGTCTACGGCCTGTCCTTTTTTGACAAGGATTTTTTTAATAGTCGCAATGGAAGGAATATTGATGCTGTTTTCCATTTTCATGGCTTCGAGGATGAGCATTTTATCACCGGCGGCTACTTCCTGTCCGTCAGAAACCGATATTTCCAACACCAACCCGGGCATAGGTGCTTTGATCTCTTTGATTTGCTTTTCAGTTATTACACCAAATCCCATTTTATCGAGCATCTGGTCTAAGGGATCTTTTATCGAGAGGTTAAAAATATCGCCCTGCAATAATACCCTTAGTTTTTTAGCAGGAATATCGGCCTCTTCTATCGTTACCTCGTAAGAGCGATGGCCACTGAGCACATGATATACAGTATCTGAAACCTGGATGCAATCTGTTTCATCGATCTCTTTTTGATCGAACGTGAAAATATGTTCACCTGAAATCACCTGGAAGGTTTGGGATTGATCATTCATGGTTAATAAGTTTGGTTTATCTGCCAGGTTTGTATCAAACAATCAATGCGAAATACCTGGCCATTCAGGTTCACAATTTAAAACAAATGAATATAC
>ERZ795056.940-NODE-940-length-35318-cov-53.536199_pt1 | contig 35318 bp, 33 predicted proteins | sample MGYA00375140_ERZ795056 | MGnify/ENA primary metagenome ERZ795056 (study PRJEB30185, sample SAMN05720227) | activated sludge metagenome | isolation source: Anaerobic digester | place: USA | collected 2015-03-09 ...
GCCACACCGACGCGTTCGCGATGCGCTACAACCCGGAGCCACCGTACAACATTCTTTCGAACTCGGAGCTCTCGTTTGCTGACGTGCAGCGCATCAGCCGTTTCGCGCGGTTCTGGGATTTGATCGGCAACTCCGGTCGCTTCACGCAAGCGTTGCCGCTGGTGCTCGCCGAGGCGCCGACGAGCGCATTTGCTCGCTTTCTCGCGCTCGCGGATTGGCTCTACGCCGAGACCGGTGCGACGCATCAAATCGCGCTAGAACGACTGTTTGACCTCGTCTATCGCTGGCTCATCAGCGATGGCGATATCGCGATGGAAAGAGCGCAAGCCGCGATTCTTGCTGACTATCAACGCAGCGGCAGCAAAGGCCGTTTGTCGTTTATGACACGCGGCTTCACAGCCTCCGACGACGCGGCCAACGTTAGCAGTCGCAAGGCGACGCCCGCGCGACAGCGTAGGCATCTGAGCGACGCCACGTCGAGCAGCGACTGACGCTCTCGGCCCACGTACGCGGGGCATCGGCCGCGCTAACCCACGCCCAATTTGCGAAAGCGCGGCTGATGCGACGCCTAAAACTGTGAGGAATGGCTTTTGGCGCGCAGCGACCGCCTAGCGGTCGTTACAGCCCCATGCGAATGGAAGTCGACTTACGTCATAAACGCGCTGTAACGACCGCCGGCTAGTCGCTGGAGCCAAAAAGCCGTCTAATCAATCCAATGGGTTTGCAGACGCATGAGGCTCAGTAGTACGACAGCCGCGCCTTGCTGTCTTTTGCGGTGAGCGTGAGTTCTAGTCGCTCCCGTTTGCCGTTGTACTCAATCGGCAGCGTGAGCTTGATCCAATTGCCGACGCCGCGTTCCGTGAGGTTAGTCTCGCCCTCGGGCCATCGAACGTTGAACATTTTTTCGCTCGGGAACAGTTCCGACAGATCCGGCCAGAACGAAAACTGCGTCGGTGTTTTCGACAAAAAGCAAATCGGCTGCGGCACAAATAATTTGCGATCCGACGGTCGATTCGAACCGAGTCGATGCGGCGTGCCGTAGATCATGTGAAACACAGTCGCCACGCGCAGCGGGACTTCGCGCGACTGAAAGTTCGACGACAGCGTGGCTTGGTCGAGGCGAAAACACAGAGGCGTCGACGCGAAGTTTTCCACTACGCCGCCCAAGCCGAGCGAGCTCGTGCCAATGCTCCACGCGAACGCATCGCTCTTGTAATCCACCGCTGGAAACGTGACCGAAGTGCCCGGCGACAAGGCCTGCACCGAAAACTGATCCGCGGTCGCTTGTTGCGACGTGCCGTTCTCCGCGATGCGCTGCATCTTCGCGTCGAGCGAGTATTCGACGACCACTGTGCCCGCGCAGCCGGACGTCAAAAGCATGATCGCAGCGACCATCGCGAGCAGGACGCCGCGACGCAAGCTGATCTGCGCCTGTGCGAAGAAACTTTGGTTGTTCACGGTGATTTTCCGAAGATTGAGTTGACCGCAGCGTACACCTACTACTTCAAATGCTTCGCAAAAAACGCCTCAGTTCGCGTGTAGAAATCGATGACGTTTTCGTTCGCGTTGAAGCCGTGCGCTTCGTCGACGTAGACCTTGTAGTTCAGCGGCTTCCCTGCCTTCTCCATGGCGTCGCGCATGGTCGTGCCGTGGATGAGCGGCACACGCTGATCCTGCCCGCCCATCGTTAGCATTACGGCAGCCTTGATCTTTGCAGCGTTTTTGGCGGGAGAGGTAGCGTCGAAGCGTGCGCGATCGGTTGTTGCGTCGCCAATCCAACGCTTGAAGTCCGTCTCGTAATAGTCGCTGTAGCGCGCAGTGTCGGACCAAGTTACGTTTTGCTTGAGTTCGATGTCGGTGACGGCCACGTAAGCGTGGCCGCACTTCCACAGATCGGGGTCTCTTACCAGCCCCTGAAGCGTCGCATAACCACCGTAACTGCCGCCGAACAGACACATGCGAGACTTATCGACGATGCCTTCATTGGCCAGATGCAATGCGCCATCGGTGATGTCATCCTGCATCGACAGCCCCCATTGTTTGAAGCTGGATTGATAGTGTTTTGCCCCGAAGCCGACCGAGCCGCGGGGCTCAGGCTCAAGTACTGCGTAGCCACGTGAGGCGAAAAATTGCGCCTCTGGCCAACGTCCCCATTGCACGCCCTGATAGCCGCGCACCCACGGGCCGCCATGAATATTCACGATCAGCGGAAGGTTCTTGGCATCGACGCCGCGTGGCACGGTGAGCCACGCGGGGATGTTGAGTCCGTCACGCGCTTTGTACATCACGAAGCGTCGCTCAGGCATCAATGTCGCAGGTAGCCAGTCGCGTGTTCCCGCCACACGATCCAATGTGCGTTTCTGGGTATCGAAGACGTAATAAGTGCCCGCCTCCGTGGCAGATTGCGAAAACACAATCAGATAGCGTGCTGCGTCGTCGCCGGGCGTAATTCGATTGACCGTGTTGGGTAGCGCCCTGTCGAGCCCGGCTTGAATGGCGGCGTAACGCGGGTCAAACCAACTAGTGCTGGGCATTTCGGCGCTGTGCCGCAGACCGAGCACTTTTCCTGTGCCCGGATGGCTCATGAGCCCGCCGTTGAGATCAATCCACGGATGTTTTGCTACCACTTCACCCAAGCGTTTGTTGGCGATGTCATAGCGATAAATCGCACTGCGATCCTCTTGGTTGCGGGCGCTGACAAACAATGTTTGATTGTCGTCGTCGAACGCCAACGGCATCATGCGTTCCAAGTCGCCTGTCGACTCGCCAATTTGCTGCCACGAATCGGTCGCCGACTTGCGGTGCCACAGCGTGCGTCGGCGCGGCTTGCTCGCGGATTCGCGTGGTTCGAGTCGCAACGCAACCCGTGGCTCTAGCGTCTGGTCAGTTACCCAGTCGACCACTCGGCCAGGACTGTCGAAAGTCAACAGTTTTGAGCGCCCCGTACGCGTGTCGAAGCGATACAAGTCATCGGAATCAATGTCGCGCAGATTGGTCGACACAATCAGCTCGCCGCTTTCGTCGCGGGTTCTAGCGAGAATGTCGAACCCGCCACGAATGTCGTGAGCGAGGTTGCGCGAATTCTGCCCGTCAACATCAATGGCGATCATCGCGCCTCGACGCCTGACGCCAGTCTCCAGCTGACGATTTGACGCGCGAAAGATCAGACGGCCGTTGTCTACCCACGTAAACCAGTTCACATCCACGGTACTAAACGCGGTCGTCGCATTGGATTTGCGGGTTTCTAAATCGATCACCACGAGATTCTCTCGTCCGTTTACAGGCGCCAACGCGGCGAGCTTTTTTCCGTCTGGCGACATCGCCATCTGCGAATAGCGCGGCAATCGAAAGAACTCACCGACGGGAATCTCGGCGGCGGTTTTGTACGCAGGGGCTGTTGCTGGCGTCTCGACGGCAGGCGCGGCAGGACTCTGCGCAGAAGCGGAAAGGACGGTTAACGCGCAGCTGATGGCGCTCGTGATGCGCAAGAAACGCGCTACGGCGTGCTCGCGCGCGAGGTGCGTGATGGTGGACATAGTGCTCCGACAAAACGAGCTGGACGATGCGTCCAACATGACGGGGAGTGTAGCGACGCAACTGCTTCCGCCGGCGCGAACATCGCATCGCTTGTGCGCTCGTCGCGCGGGCGTGGCGGACCGTGCGCACATCTTTAACGAGAATATGGCTTTTCCTGTGGAGCGACAGCTGTGTCGGCGTTACAGCCAGATTATTCCGCTAGTCGACTATTGGTAAAAACGGGCTGAATCGACCGCGGGACAGTCGTTCAATGCGGAAAGCTGTTGTACGCACTTACCCGTTCCGCGCCAGCGCTTCCATCTCGCGCCGGAACGTAATCGCGCGTTGCTGCACGTCGTTTTGCGCCGCGAATTGCACGTCTTCCCAGCGCACCGTTTCGTGGGCGGCGATGTTGCGCTTCAGCGTGCAGCCATGCGCCAGCCCGAGCGGTAGCGCGCCGGTCGCGACCGATTCGTCGGCGGGGAGAATTTTTCCGTAAACAGTGAAACCACCTTCGCCGTCGAGCGCTTCGCCCGCCTTCAACGCGCGCTTGGCCGTTGCTACGACATCTGCGCGCCAATCAAGCGCACCGTCTTGCCACCACGCGAGTGGCGCACCTGTGGGTTCGTTCCGGAGGCCGGCGCTCGCGACGCTGATGCCGAGCTCCAGGCCGATCAGGTGATACGGTTTGTACATCGCCGTGTACTCGCCAGTCTTGTCGGTGACGAGGCCATATTCCTTGAAGCAGCGACGCACATATTCGCGCCCCGCATCGCTTCCCGCGCGAAACACCACGTAGACGCCCCATCGTAAGTCGCGAAACACCGGGCGACCATCGCGTTCCACACTCGAGATCACTTCCACCATGCCGTGCCGATCGAGCAATCCGCCCACGTCGCGTGGCCGCAAGATGTGCGCCAAATCATCCACCCCACACGGCGGAAATAGCAAGCCGCGTGGCGGCGCGAGACCACACGCATTCGCAATCGATGCCATCTCGATGGCGCTCTTGGTGCCGTCGAGAAAACTATTGAACATCTGTGGATTCATCCCACCCTTGGCCGCGTCTTCCGGCGCGATGCCGTAATGCGGCCACACGGTCGCGGGCGTGCTCTCGTGATACATCGGTAAGTACTTCGTGCCTTTGCCCGCAGCGACCACTTCAAACCCCGCCGCACGACACCAATCCACCATCTCGCACACCAGCGCCGGCTGGTCGCCGTACGCGAGCGAATACACGATGCCCGCCTCGCGCGCGCGACGCGCTAGGAGCGGCCCCGCCAGCGCATCGGCCTCCACGTTCACCATCACAATGTGCTTCTTCGATTCGCAACACGCGAGCACATGCGCGATACCGTGCGCCGGCGAACCCGTGGCGTCGATGATGACGTCAAGCTCCGGCGCGGCGATCATTGCGAAGGCGTCACTCGTGACGTGCGTGTGACCAGAGGCGTGCGCGTCCTTGAACGACGACGCGCGGAGCGTCGCGGCGTCCCAACCCACGTTCACAAGCGCGGCTTTCGCGCGTTCAGGCGAGAGATCCGCTACGGCCACGAGATGAATCCCCGGCGTGTGCTTCGCCTGCGAGAGATACATCGAGCCAAATTTGCCGGCGCCGATGAGGCCGACGCGGATTGGTTTGCCAGCGGATTGACGTTGTTTTAGGAGAGCGTGGAGGTTCATGCGTGGGTCCCGACGATTTCGTTCTTCAATATTTTGGCGTCATTCTCGTCCACGGGTCGATTTATCCTGAGCTTGACGAAGGGCGAGGAGGACGCCTACCTTGCTTGCGTTTCCCGCGCGACAACCAAGCCAATGCGGTCTCGGCTCACCGCAACGCAAACCACAACCCAAACGGAATGAAAACGATACTCGCGATATTGCCCACGAGCACGATCGACGCCACTTTTTCCGGCTCTTGCTTGTAGTAGTCCGCGACCAAGAAATTCAGTACCGCCGGCGGCAACGAGCCAAACAAATACACCAGGCCAATTTGCGTTTTGCTCATGGGTAACCACACTGCGAGCAGCCCCGCGACCAGCAATCCCGTGAGCGGACAGACCGCTGCCCCGAGTAGCGAATTGGTGAAATCTTCGCGCTTGACGTCGAGCATGCGCACGCCGAGCGAGAGCAGCATCACCGGAATTGTGCAATCCCCGATCATCTTCAACGGTGCGTGCACGCTGTCTGGCAAATGCAGCCCGCTCAAACCGAGCGACGCACCAACGATGGTTGCCCACACCATCGGGCTTTTGAGCAGCACTTTCAGGTCAGCGTGCTTGTTCACGATGAATGAACCAAGCGTGAAGTGCAGCAGGTTCGACGTAGTGAAAAGTGCCACCATACCCGCCACGCCCGGCGCGCCAAACGCAAACAACGCCAGCGGCAGACCCATGTTGCCACAGTTGTTGAACATCATCGGGGGCACGAAGGTGCGCGGATTTTGCCCCGAGAGTTTGGCGAACGGCCACGCCAAAATGCCCGAACCCAGCACGATCACAATCGATGCCACCACTAGCGGCCACAGCGACACAAGATCGACCCCTTTATCGGAAAGATAGGCGAGCACAAGAAATGGCCCGAACACATCGAGGTTCAGTCGATTCACCACGCGCATGTCGGGCTTCCAAAGACGCCCGATAAAGTAGCCGAACGCGATGATCGCCAGCACCGGCAGGACGATTTCAAGGATACGCAGCGCGATGTTCATGCTTTGATCTTTCTCGGTGCTGCTTTGTTGAGCGCGACAAACGTCCACGCAATGATTGTGAGTTGAATAACCGCCATGATGACGAACGCCGTTTCATAGCCCTGTGGCAAGTAGCGCCCGATGGCTCCTGCGGGAAAGCGATTGACCACGAGCCCGATGCACCATTGCAACAGAAACCCAAGCCCGAACATCAAAAAATTGAGAGTAGTCGACAAACGACCACGCACCTCAGCCGGAAACATCGGGAACAACGCAGCAAACACCAAGTTTCCCGCAACGTGGGTCAGGCCGAAGGCGATCATCACCAACGCGGGATTCGCCGACCACGAAAACAGAAACGGCAACTGTCCGAGTAGCGCAGCGATGCAACACACCGAGGCAAACCACGGCCCGGAAACGCCGCGCAGGATCAGCGCGGTCATGACTTTTCCCATCGCAATGTTGGCGACCAGCATGCCCGCCGAAATCAGCAGCAGGTACGAGCCGATCTGGCTCGGCGGCATGTTCGCCACGTCCACCAACCATGGTCCTGCCCAAAGGCCTTGCACCGACAATCCGACCGCGTTTGAGAAACATGTGATCGGCGCAACCGCCCAAAACAGCGGATGTTTGACCACCGCGCCCCAACCCGCTGGCGCTGCCGGTGAGCCTTTTGTGACAGAGGCTTTGTCGGCGGTCATGGGCGGGTCAGGCACCAAAAACGCAAGCACCGCCGCGAGCATCAGCGTGATCACCCCAATGCCCACAAACATTTGCTGCCAGCTCATCGATTGAAGCAGCCACAGCGCAGGCGCGGTCGACGCGATTGCGCCTGCGTTGCCGACGGCCAGCATGTAGCCGTTCATGGCAGGCAGGCGCTCAGGCGGCAGCCACAAGCCAAACGTACGAATCGTCGCCATCAAACACGCTGCTACGCCCGCTCCGATAAATGCACGACCAACAATGAGGCCCGTGCTTGTGTTCGCCGAAGCGAAAATGAAGCAACCCAGCGCGCATGAAAGCAGCAACACCGATTCAACGCGCCGCGGACGGTAGCGATCAAGCCACGCGCCGAGCGGCAACTGCGTGAACGCGAACGATAGAAAATAGGCCGCGGTGAGCAAGCCAAGTGCCGCGGCGTCAAGTCCAAACTCGCGCGTGAGCTGCGGCGAAATCGCTGCGTTTACCGTCCGCAGCGCGTAGCTGATCAGGTACGCCGCCCCGAACGGAACGAAGACACCGAGCGCGAAGAGGCGAGCCGTGTTGCGCGCGTTGTTGGCGTCGCTCACAGAATGAACTGCGAGAGATTCTCGTCGCGCACGATGCTAGAGAGCTTCTCGTCGACGAACGCGGCGTCGATGTTGATAGTTTGGCCGGTCAAGCCGTCAGCGGTGAAGCTCACGTCTTCGAGGAGACGTTCCATCACGGTGTGCAATCGTCGCGCGCCGATGTTTTCTTGCCGCTCATTCACCGTGAAAGCGATTTCGGCGAGGCGGTGAATGGCGTCAGCTTTGAAATCCAACGTCACTTGCTCGGTGGCGAGAAGGCCCGTGTACTGGCGCGTCAGGCTCGCGTCGGTACTCGTCAAAATGCGCTCGAAGTCTTCAACGGTCAGCGCCGAGAGTTCCACGCGAATCGGAAAGCGGCCCTGCAACTCAGGAATCAAGTCGCTCGGTTTGCTCAAATGAAACGCGCCGCTGGCGATAAACAGAATGTGATCGGTTTTGATCGTTCCGTATTTCGTGCTCACTGTCGTGCCCTCGACCAGCGGCAACAAATCGCGCTGCACGCCCTGACGCGAAACGTCCGACCCGCTGGTTTCTTGGCGCGTCGCGATCTTGTCGATCTCGTCGAGGAAGACGATGCCGTTTTGCTCCGCGTTCTCGAGCGCGTTAGCTTTCAGTTCATCATCGTTGATGAGTTTCGCTGCTTCTTCATCTTGCAGCACCTTCATCGCCTCGTCGACTCGCATCCTTTTCAACTTTTTGCGCTCATGCTGCATGTTCGAGAACATGCCCTGAATCTGCTGCGTCAACTCTTCCATTCCCGGCGGTGCCATCACTTCCATCTGGGCCGACGGCAGCGCCACTTCGATTTCAATCTCTTTGTCGTCGAGTGCACCCTCGCGCAGCATCTTGCGAAATTTTTGCCGCGTCACGTTGTCGGTCGGTTTTAGATCGTCGAAGTTAACCGCATGAGGCGGTGGTAGCAGCGCATCGAGCACACGCTCTTCCGCGGCGTCCGCCGCACGATCGCGTACGGCTTTGATCGCTTTTTCACGCGTTTGCTTGATGGCGACATCCACGAGATCACGAATGATGGTGTCGACGTCGCGGCCGACGTAGCCCACTTCTGTGAACTTCGTGGCCTCCACTTTTACGAACGGCGCGTTCGCAAGCTTGGCCAGTCGTCGAGCAATCTCGGTTTTGCCGACGCCCGTTGGCCCGATCATCAAAATGTTCTTCGGCGTGATTTCCTGCCGCAACGGATCTTGCACCTGCTGTCGACGCCAACGATTTCGTAGCGCAATTGCCACCGCCTTCTTCGCCGCCGCCTGACCCACAATATGGCGATCAAGTTCGGCAACGATTTCTTTCGGAGTCATGGGCGTTGGCATGGGGCGAGTCATGATGCGATGGACAACCTGCTATTTTAGGTGCCGTCAGTGAAACGTGATGACGTCGATGACAGGGGGTTGAAACAAACGTAGTGGCAATCCGATCATGCCAAGCCCGCTCGTTACAAACACTTGTTTGTCGCCAAACTCATAACGCCCAGCCTTGAACCCCTGTTTGGTTGCCGCCTTCAACACATGTGCCGTAAGGATGGGCAGATTGATTTGCCCGCCGTGGGTGTGACCCGCGAGCATCGTGCTGATAGGCGTACCCTGCAACCGATCAATGGATTCCGGGTTGTGCGCCAGCGCGACTAACGGTGTCGTCTGGTCGTCGAGATCGGGTACAAAATCCTTGCGTGCCCATCTGTCACCCATTCCCACGAAGCGGACGGCTTTTATCGCTACGACTCTACCTTCGATTGGCTCCACCCCAAGCGCTGTCAACGCGGCGCGAAGCTCGGCGGCTAACGGCGGCCCCGGCACTTCTTCGTCGTGATTGCCTGGCACGGAAAGCACCCGATGCCGTACCTGAGAAATGGGCGCCAATAGCTCTTTTAGAGGACGTATGGGCTCATAGGTCCAGTCCCCGGCCACAACGACCCCGTCCACGTCAAGGCGGTTCAGCGCGTCAGCAATTTGTTGCGTGCGCTCACGACCTTGAAATAGACCGATGTGCAGATCCGCGATCAACGCAATCCGTAGCGGCGCGCCAACGCGTAGGGTCGACTCACGGATAACGAGTTGTTCGGGCTCAACGAAACGGGCGTACATGGCCGCCCCGGCGAGGGTGGCCGCAAAGAGCGCGCCGAGTGCGGCGGATCGATGTCGTTCGCGAAAGGACATGAACGCGCAGACGAGCGCAAAGAGCCCGTAGGGCACTGCCAACCAGAACAATTCGGTAAAGAAGAAGCGATATGCGTCGAGCTTGTACTCGCGGGGCAGGACCCGTGCGAACAGCAAGAACGCTGCGGCCAAAAGCGGCGGCAGTCCCCACAGTACATGCGACCAGTGAAACCGAGAAAACATTCCGCGCTCCGACGAATTGCAGCCCTAACAATACAATCCCGTCAGGATCACGATCACGAAAGCGCCTGACTCCGAACAAGCGCGCACTCAAGGAATCACTATGGCCATCCTTCAAGACAAAAAAATTCTGCTCACTGGCTTGCTTTCTAACCGCTCGATCGCGTTTGGAATCGGCAAGGCGCTCAAGCGCGAAGGCGCGACGCTCGCGTTTACTTACGCGGGCGAGGCGATGAAAGAACGCGTTGAAAAACTCGCACCGGAATTGGGTGGCGGGCTGATCATGAGCATGGACGTCACCAAGCAAGATGAGATTGACGGTGTGTTTGCGAAGCTCGGTTCCGAGTGGGGCGGCGTGGATGGTGTGGTGCATTCGATTGGCTACGCACCACGCGAGGCAATCACCGGCGATTTCCTCGATGGTTTGTCGCGTTCGTCTTTCATGACGGCGATGGATATCTCCGCGTACAGTTTCGCCGCGCTCGGCAAAGCGGCTCGCCCACTCATGAAGGGGCGAAACGGCGCAATGTTGACGCTCTCCTACTTGGGGGCGGTGCGTAGCGTGCCGAACTACAACACGATGGGCGTGGCTAAGGCGGCTCTTGAAGCGAATGTGCGCTACATGGCCGCTACCCTCGGTCCTGAGGGCACGCGCGTGAACGGCATTAGCGCCGGTCCGATCAAGACACTCGCAGCGTCTGGCATCGCTGGTTTTTCAACGATGCTCAAGAACTTTGCGAATGCTGCGCCGCTGCGCCGCAACATTACCGCCGACGAAGTAGGAAACGTAGCCGCGTTTCTACTCTCCGATTGGGCGAGTGCGATGACTGGCGAAATTCTCTATGTAGACAACGGTTACTCGCAGGTCGCGGCCGGCATGGACGACGGCGGCGAGAAGCCAAAAGAGTAGGCTCTACGGCGTGCGCAGCGCATTTCGGTACTTCACCATGTCGAGGTCCGTTACCGCTGCTGCGTTATTGCCCCACGACGACCGGACGAACGTCAAGAGCTTGGCAATTTCAGCGTCTGAGAGCAAATGGTAGTAAGGCGGCATGCCGTGCGGTTGCGGGTTGCCTGTCGTCGCCGGTGCGAAGCCACCCGCGAGCACGACGCGAATTAAGTTAGTCGTGTTGGCCATCGTCACCGCGCGATTGCCGGCCAACGCTGGGAATGCGCCCGGCTTGCCTTCACCTTTGTCGCCGTGACATTTGCTGCAGTGGTCAACGTAGAGTTTTTCGCTTTGCGCATCGGCCTTACGGCTTGCAGCGGCGTTGGTCGTAAGCGGTGTCGCGGAAGGCGCTAAAGCCTTCAGATACGTGGCCATCGCTTGCGCATCATCGTCGCGCAAATGTTGTGTGCTTTGGTAAACCACTTCCGCCATCGGCCCGAGTGCCGTTCCCCGTTCGGAGATGCCGTGTTTCAACCACGCCGAAATTTGTGCAATCTCCCAATCCGCCACGCTCGCTTCGTTTCGCGCGGTGAGCGAGGGTGCGTACCAATCGTTAAGCGGCATCATTGCGCCGTCGTACGCATGCCCGGCGATCGGCGCGCCGAGTGCGTTGCGTGTGCTGTGGCATGCGCCGCAGTGCGCAAGCCCTTGCACGAGATACGCGCCACGATTCCACGAAACGCTCTGTGTCGCATCGGGCTGATAAGCGGTGGGTGTGAAGTAGAGCAGGCGCCATGCCGCGAGGGCGAGTTGATTGTTGAACGGGAACCGCAACGTATGCGCGGTGCTTTCACGTTTCACCGGCGCGACGCGATTCATGAGAAATGCATAGATCGCATCTGAATCTTCGCGCGTCGTGAGTGAGATGTTTGGATACGGAAATGCGGGGTAGAGCAAACGGCCGTCGCGCGAACGGCCTTCATGCAACGCACGATAGAAATCATTCGCCCCCCAACTTCCTATGCCAGTAGCAGGGTCCGGCGTCAAATTTCCGGCATATATAGTGCCGAACGGCGTTGATACACCCTTTCCGCCAGCATACGGCTCTCCACCGGGCATAGTGTGACAGCCTGAGCAGTTTCCAATTTGCGCGAGATATGCTCCGCGAGCAATCTGCTCACTTGTGGCGTCAATTTTTCTAGGGATGTAACTGGTGCTGTCGCCCATCACCTCCTTAACTAGCAGTGCGCCAATGAATAGCGCAGCCAACACGCACGCGCTGAGCGCAATCGGAATTCCCCACTTCAGTTTCATTGTGGCACTCCACCGCAGCGTATCGGCAACGGCGCCGGTAGCGACGCAATGGGTTTACTGATTGACGGTACGGGCTGCGCCGCGAGCCACGAAGCGACGGCGTTGATGTCGTCTGGTGTAAGCGATTTCGCCATTTCTCCCATGCAATCCGGCGCGTGCGCACGGCGCTGGCCCGCGCGCCACGCTCCTAGTTGCGCGCTCAAGTAAGCGCTCGGCAACCCAAGCAAGCCCGGAATTGCGGGCGTGACACCGGTCATAGGTGTGCCGTGACATCGCGAGCAGGCCGGGAGTTTGCGTGACGCGTCGCCGCGCAGTACCAACGTTTCGCCCAGACGCAACGCGTCCGCGGAAACCTTCGGCGCTTGCGGCGGTGGATACGGCAAGTCCAGTGCCGAAAAATACTGTGCTATTTCGCGCAAGTACGCGTCGGACAACGGTTGCAACAAGTGCGACATCACAGCGTTGTTACGACGACCGTCACGGAAGTTGACAAGCTGGTTGTAGAGATAGCCGGCAGGCTTTCCGGCAATGCGTGGCAGATACTCCGCGTTAATCGTGCGGCCTTCTTTGCCGTGGCAGGCGATGCAGGCCTCAAGTCGTTCTGTCATGGCATCGAATGAGAGTGCCGTTTGCGCTGTACAGTGAGCCGCGAGGAGCAGCGCGATGGCGGCAGTAGCTACGCGCGCTACGCCAACGCGTAAGTCAGAAATTTTCATTGTGTGATTTTACGAGCGCACGGAAACACTTCGAAGCGCTGCATCAATCGATAAATCAGATGTTTTCCGTACCGTCAGGCAACTCGCGTAGCGCACGCAAGTCTTTGCTCCGATTCATCTCAATGATGTCGCCGCTAAACGTGAGCGCGGCATTTTTCACGCCCAGCGCCTGCGCCATCGGCAGGAGCGTGGCTCGCGCACTAGCTTCGACTTCAGGACGAAGCTGCTCAATGAGCGCATGGGCATGGCTTTGCGCGTGCGCGGCTGCGCCTTCGAGCAAACGATTTTTATCCTCTTCGCTGAACCCCGGCCCGAACGCGCCGTTGAGCAAATCGGGCAAGAGCCACGGCAGAAACTTTGAGCGCTGCTCATCGTAAAACCGCAATGAACGCACGCTGATTTCAGCACGCACGGGCGGAAGCTTCAGCGTTGTCGCACGACCACTGACCGTCGTGCTCGATTCAATGGCGAATTCAGGCGAACGCAGGTCGTAGCGAAAATCGATCTGAAATTCAAAGATCATCGCAAGCTTCTTTTGCGAGAACGCCCAACGCAAATACTTGCGGCCAAAATCACCAAAACTGTAATCAGTTTCGGTCACAATTTCTTTGGTGATGGCTTTGAACACCGAGAGCTCGCCCACTGCACGCATGCCTTCCAACGACGAGTGCAGATGCGTTTCGTTGGCTCGGGCGTACGCTGTTCTGCGTGCGAAAAAATAGCCCAACCCCAGTCCGACCGCGAGCACTACCAGCAATGCGAGTGTTTCCATGGGCGGCTACAGCAAAACGATATCAAACTGCTCTTGCGTGTAGCCTGCTTCAACCTGCAACGAAACGGGCTTTCCGATGTCACCTGACAAATGCGCGAGCGCCGCTGACTCGTCGTCGAGCAACAAATCGATTACGCTCTGTGACGCGAGAATGCGAAATTCACGCGGATTGAATTGCTTGGCTTCACGCATCACTTCGCGAAGGATTTCGTAGCAAACCGTTTGCGCGGTTTTGATTTCGCCACGTCCGCTACACGTGGGACAGGTTTCGCACAGTACATGCGCAAGCGACTCGCGGGTGCGTTTGCGCGTCATTTCGACGAGCCCGAGGTGCGTGAAACCATTGACGGTGAGGCGTGTGCGATCTGTGGCTATCGCAGCGTTGAGTGCGTCGAGCACAGCCTCGCGATGCTCAGGCAAATCCATATCGATGAAGTCGATAATGATGATGCCGCCCAGATTTCGCAGGCGCAGCTGTCGCGCAATGGTTTGCGCGGCTTCGAGGTTTGTTTTGAAGATGGTGTCGTCGAACGAGCGAACGCCCACGAACCCGCCGGTATTTACGTCAATCGTGGTCAGCGCTTCGGTTTGGTCGATGATGACGTAGCCACCGCTTTTTAGGTCGACTCGACGGTGAATGGCTCGTTCGATTTCCTGTTCGACGCCGTACATGTCGAACAGCGGTCGCACCGCTTGATGCAAGCGCAGGCGATCCGTCAACGCGGGCGCATAACGTGTCGAAAATTCAATCATCGACTGATACGCTCCCGGCGAATCAACGAACAAGCGCTGCGTGTCTTCCGTCGCGAAATCGCGCAATACGCGTTCGGCCAGCGTCAAGTCTTGGTGAATTACTGTGCCTGGCTTTACTGATTTGGCGCGCGCTTGCACGTCCGCCCAGAGCTTGGTGAGATACGCCACATCGCGGGCTAAATCCCGTTCGGCCGATTTTTCGGCCATTGTGCGAATGATGTAGCCACCGTGTGGTGCGTCAACGGGCAGCAGTTGCGTCAGCGTTGTTTTGAGCAGCGTGCGCTCGGACTCATCTTCAATGCGCTGTGAAATTCCGATGTGTGAGTCTTGCGGCAAATGAACGAGCAAACGCCCGGCCAGCGAAATTTGCGTGGAGAGACGAGCGCCTTTGGTGCCGATGGGATCTTTGATCACTTGCACGATGAGCGACTGCCCTTCATGCAAATGGCGTTCGATGGGCTTCGGTGTGATCTCGGGCGAATGTTGCGCTTGGCGGTATTCCCAAATGTCGGCAACATGCAAAAACGCAGCGCGCTCCAGCCCGATCTCGACAAATGCGCTTTGCATCCCCGGCAGCACGCGCGCAACGCGACCCAGATAGATATTGCCCACTAAGCCACGGTGGCTCGCGCGTTCGATATGTAGTTCATCAATCACACCGTGATTGAGCACGGCCACCCGCGTCTCCTGCGGCGTGACGTTGATGAGGATTTCCTCAGCCATGGGCTGTCCCCAGAGAATGTTTATTGCGTTCGCTGCGGTCAAAAACTAGAACCGCGTACCACAGCGAAATCAGCAAACACTAACCTTCGAGTTGACTCGGACGCTAGACGCTGGTCACTCCAAAACGCGAGAGTAGCATTGAAGTCTCAAAAATGGGTAATCCCATCACGCCGGAGTAGCTACCTTCGAGTCGCTCGATGAAGATGGCACCGAGTCCTTGCACGGCGTATGAGCCCGCTTTGCCCATCGGTTCGCCGGTATTGATGTAGGCGGCAATCTCGGCTTCGGTCAAGTCACGAAAGCGCACGCGCGAAATTGAGGTGTCGTGCAGCATCCGCGTGCCGTCGGTCACGGCGACACCGGTCAACACTTCATGCGTGGTGCCGGAGAGCAGCTTGAGCATGCGCATTGCGTCTGCAGGGTCGGCGGGTTTGCCGAAGATGGTGCCATTGAACACGACGATCGTGTCAGCCCCGAGTACCGGCTGTGGCGGCAACGCGCGCTGCTTGGCGCGTAATAGGCCGATGTCGGCCTTCATCTTTGCCATTCGCTCGACGTAGATGTAGGGGTTTTCGCTGGGCAGAGGCGTTTCGTCCACATCGCGCACGCGACTCGAATCCTCGCGCAGCATGAGTGTCTTGCTGATGATCCCCATTTGCTGCAGCAGCGCGAGGCGGCGAGGGCTTTTCGAAGCGAGATAAATTTCGTTCACGTTTTTTAGGGATGCGCTCGTGGCGCTCAGATCAAGTTTTAATCTCGATGATAAGGGTGGCCGGACAATAACGTGACGGCGCGATAGAGCTGTTCTATCAGAAAAATCCTTGCCAAGCCGTGCGGAAGTGTCAGTCTCGACAAACCGATCTGCGCATGCGCGCCAGACTTGAGCGCTGCATCAAGGCCATCGGCGCTGCCGATCAGAAATGTAGCGCACGGAGCCTCGCGCGACCAAAGCGATAGGCGCTCGGACAAAGCGCGTGTGGTGAGCTGCTCGCCGCGCTCGTCCAGCGCAATGGTGAGCGCCTGACGCGGAATTTGCGTGCGGATGCGTTCGGCCTCAGTCGCCAGCACCATCTCGGTGCTGCGATTGGCCGCGCGCTTTTCGGGCTTAAGCTCTGCGAGTTCGAACGGCCACTCTGACGGAAAGCGCTTCGCGTATTCGCTCACACCATCCATCACCCAGCCGGGCTGGTTTTGCCCCAGCGCGATGAGTTTCAGCCGCACCGTTTAATCCCGTGCGGCGTTACGCTGCTTTACGTTTAGCGGCGGGTTTCTTGGCGGCAGCCTTTTTCACGGTCTGCTTTTTGGCCGCTACCTTTTTCACAGCCACTTTTTTTGTGGCCGTGACTTTGACCGCTACTTTTTTCGTAGCAGGCTTCTTCGCCGCTGGCTTTTTCGTTGCGACTTTCTTTGCGGCCGGCTTTTTCGCAGCTGCCTTTTTGAGAGCGGGCTTCTTGACCGCAGCCTTCTTTGTCGCGGGCTTAGCCAGCACTACTTTTTTGGCCGGCACTTTTTTGCTGGCTGCGATTTTCGCCGCTGGCTTTTTCGCCGTCACCTTTTTCGCTACTGCCTTTTTAGCCGCGACTTTTTTGGCTGCGACGGTTTTCACTGCGGCTTTTTTCACCGCAGGCTTTTTCACAGCTACTTTTTTGACAGCGGGTTTCTTTACCGCTGTTTTTTTAACCACGGCCTTCTTCACCGCAGGTTTCTTGGCCGCGACTTTCTTCACGGCCACCGCTTTGACGGCAGGCTTTTTAGCCGCTGGTTTTTTCGCAACGGGAGCTTTTGCCTTGGACACTTTCGCCGCTTTAGTCGCCGCCGCTTTCACCGCAGGCTTCTTGGCAGCAACCGCTTTCGTGGCCTTCGTTGCTTTGGCTTTCACCGCCAGTGCCTTTGTGGCCTTGGTGGCTTTAGTGGCCGCGGCTTTCACGGAGGGTTTTTTGGCGGCAGGTTTCTTCACTGCCGGCTTTTTAGCGGTCGTCGTTTTGTCGGCCGCTTTCGCTGTTGGTTTTGCTTTGCTCGCCGGTTTCGCGGTCAAAGCGGTCGCAGCAGACGAGGCGACCGGAGCAGTCGCTGTCTTGGTGACGCGTTTGGCGGCAGCCTTCGGCGCGGCTTTGGCTGCGGTAGGTGCAGGCGCGACCGGTGCCTTGGTCACAGACGCCGCAATAGCGGTTGCCTCTGGTGCGGACGCGTGGCGGCCCGAGGTTTTCGCGGCGGCTGGTTTCGGCACGACGTAGGGCTTAGCCGCGCCGGGTACGGTCCACAAATCTTCGAGGTTGTAGAGCGAGCGCGTGGTGGGCAGCATGATGTGCACCACGATGTCAGTGCAGTCGACCAACACCCATTCGCCTGTGGCTTCGCCTTCGATGGAGATCACTTGCCCGCCGGCTTCCCGCACCTTGTCGCCCACGTGGTGCGCCATAGCTTTGGTCTGACGCGGGCTGTCGGCGGTGGCTACGATGATCGAATCGTAGATGGCCGTTTGGGCGCGTGTGTCGAGGACAGTGATGTCGCGAGCCTTGATGTCTTCAAGGGCGGCGATGGCGGCTTTCTGAACGGGATTAAGTTGCAATTGGACTCTGCGTGTAAAGGTGATGCGCACGAATATAGGCCAGCACTGGGGCTGGTAGCAACGCTAACAGCGCTTGATCGGCCTCGCCCGCAGCGATAGTGTTGCGAATAGCGGTGGCGGAAATGGCTTGCGGCGTCACGGTATGTAGGTAAATGAGGCCGTGCGTGGTGGCATGTAGTGCATCAACATCACGCGTTAGTCGGCCATGCCACACGTCCGCCATTTCGTGCGACAACACCTGCGAGACCGCAAATCCTGGCCGATTGAGCACCACAAAATGCGCCAGCTCAAAGAGCCGCCGCCACTGAAACCAAGTGTGAATGTGCAAAAACGCATCGACGCCAATCACCCAAATGAGCGGCCGTGTCGGAAATTCTGTGCGCAAAGATTCAAGCGTGAGCGCGGTGTAACTCGGTGTGGCGCGCGTGATCTCGCGATTGTCGGCGCGCAGCGCGGGATCGTTCAGAGCGGAAATACCAAGTTCGAGCATGTCGAAACGCTGTGCCTCGGTTGCGCCGGGCCTACTTCGATGCACGGGCGTCTTACTTGGGACGAGCCGCAACTCTGGCAATCGGAGCGCGGCCGCAGTTTCACTAGCGACGCGCAGGTGGCCCCAATGCACGGGATCAAACGTGCCGCCCATGAGCGCGAGCGGCGCGGCGGGGTTGGTGGCGTAGGCGTGGGATTCACTCGCGAGAGACATGGCGGGAGTCTATGCGCGAGCATCGGGAGATACAGCTTTTGCGGTTAAGCGACAGCTGCACGGCGATTATGTGGCAATTAATAAAGTAGTCGACTATTATGAAAAAGCGCTCAGAGTCACCGCCGGACGGCCGAGGAAGCTAGAAAGCTGTTAAGCGGCCTCACTGTGCATGGATTGCCGTTTGACGCGATGCAAATTGCCGACCGCGGTGCAGCAAAAACGCGCCCGAAGGCGCGTTCTTCGTCACGGTTGCGACGCGATTACTGTGCGCCGCCAACGTAGAGTGCGCGAGCTTCGCGACCTTCGGCGCTATTGAAGTAGCCGCGCGTTTCGGTGCGCACTTCAGCGCGTGGGCGAGCGTCGGCCTTGCTTACGCCAACCACGGGCGCGGCTTCTTTCGCGGCACCGGTAGCAACGTTCATCGAGCGTTGCTCAGCGCGTGGTGCCAATTGCGAGATTTGTACCGATGGATTGCCCTGCGCCGCCGTGAAATCGCTAGCGAATGCGGCGCCGCTTGATACGGCAGCTGCGGCGAAGAGAACAGAAGCAAAAACGTTTTTCGTATTCATGATGATTTCTTTCGAGGAGGAGGATGTGTTTAGTTTTGTTTGACCGATTGCAAGAGCAGTCAGTCTCAACGTAATACGCAGGGCCTGTTCACACGGTTTTCGGTGAAGAGAGCCGTCTGAACAAGCTCTGTTATCGCGTCGATGGATGAATAATAGGAATTGCCAATGCGTAAATAAACTGGCAAAAAGTGAATTGTTTATTGCTAAATACGGAATAATTAGGCGGGAACTTTTTTCGATTTCGCGGTGCGCCTTACGAGCCGCGCTTCAACCAATCGCGGCAACAACAGAAAGCAACGCTATGGACCAACTTCGCGCGATGCGCGTTTATGCACAGGTCGTTGACGCCGGTAGTTTCACCGGCGCTGCCGACAAGCTGGATCTCGCGCCAGCGGTGGTTACGCGGTTGGTCGCCGATCTCGAAGCGCACCTCGGTGCGCGTCTCTTAAACCGCACCACGCGCAGCCTCGCGCTCACGCAAGCGGGCGAACGCTACCTTGAGCGCGTGCAGCGAATACTCGCTGATGTTGAAGACGCCGAAACGGCAGCGAATCTTGAAACTGCCGAACCGCGCGGCGTCGTTCGCGTGTTGGCTTCGCCGGCGATCGCGACGCATCAATTGGCCAAACACATTCCGAAATTGCGCACGCAATTTCCGAAGCTCACGATTGAATTGACAGTGCAAAACAGCGTTGAAACAGTGGATGACAGTCACGACATCTCCATCCTCACGTTGATGCGTCCGCTGCAAACGGGCAATTTTGTTGCACGTCTGCTGGCGCAGTCGGAAATGATTGCGTGCGCGTCACCGCAGTATTTGGACGTACGCGGGCGTCCGCAAAAGCCCGTCGATTTGTTGAGTCACGAGTGGTTACTGCCGTTCGCACCTGACGGCAACAAGGAGACCACATTTGAGCACTGCCCGTTGAGCACTGGAAAATCGCAGAAGTCCGTCACGCTGCCGCAACCCGCGATGGCGCTCTCGACCACACATCTCGATACACTGTTTCATGCGGCCATCGCTGGCATGGGCATCACGGCGGTGCCCACGTTTCTTGCGGATGAAGCGCTGGCCAGCGGCCAGCTGGAGCGCGTGATCCCAGATTGGCGCATCAAGACGCTGTGGATTTATGCCGCGATGCCCACGCGTATGCACGTCCCTGCGCGCACTCGCGTGTTCATCGAGTTTTTGTTGAAAACCTTTGGTGGCGCAGCGCGCGATCCGTGGCTCGTTGCACCGAATTGTCAGGTCGCCGCTTCAGCGCCCAACCCAGCGCTCAAATCGACTAGAAAATCATCGCGTAAAGCAGCGTAGTGCGGCGTGAAATCGGGCGCGGTGTCGTGATGCAATTGCTCGAATGATTCGAGAATGAAATACGCGTTTTGCACGTCGTCGATTAGAAACGGCGTGCGCATGATCGTCATTACGTCAAACGGCGCGCGCTTCGGGGCGTTGCTTTCGAGTGCGTAAATCAGTTCTTTAGGCGAGGAGAGGACGCCCGCGCCGTAAGCCTTGACTTCGCCGTTTTCGCGAATGAGACCAAACTCAATCGTGTACCAATACAAACGCGCAAGCCAGTCGAGTCCGCCGAGGCGTTTGGCCTTGAGTGCGCCGTGGCCATACGCCTGCAAGTGATCGGCATACACGGGCGTAAAAAGCATCGGCACATGACCAAAAAAGTCATGAAAAATATCGGGCTCAACGATATAGTCGAACTCTGCTTCACTGCGGAGCCAGACGGTGACCGGGAAGCGGCGATTGGCTAGATGCGTGAAGAAAACGTCATCGGGTAACAAGCCCGGCACGGCAACCAACTGCCAGTCGGTTGCGGCTTTCAGTGCGACGTTAACCGCTGCAAAGTCAGGAATGCCGCGCTGCATATCGAGCTTCGCTACCGCGTCAATGAACTCACTGCAGGCACGCGTGGGAATGAGCGCGAGCTGACGCGTCACGAGCCGCAGCCAGCGCGCTTGTTCGTCGGCGGTGTAATCCGTCATCTGCTGCGTGACGGTGAAATCGGTGGTCATGTCCGCATAGTTGCCGCGCAACCCGGCGTTCGGGTTGCGCGTTTTTGCGGAAATATCGAAGGCGGCAGGTGGAGTAAGCATGCGGCTATTTTGCATGCTTAGGCCGCAATAAAAATGCGTAGTCGGACGCATGGCGGGGCGCGGAATTGCTGGAGCGAGGGTAGGCGCGGCCTAGGTCGCGCTTCCGCGTGGAACCGAGCGACACCAAGTCGTCGCGAACCAACGCGGTACTAGCGTTACACGCTGTTCCCGTTACGGGCGATGCTGCGGGTGGCCGTTGGCTTGAGCGCGTTGCGAATGTTGCGGCAGCTGGCGCTGTGACTGTTGGTGTGGCGCAACGTGTTGCCTCACGACGACCGGGCGTTGCTGCTGCTGGTGCTGTGAGGCGAAGTGCGGCTGCACGGGTACTGGGCGTGTGTGAACTTGCGGCCGATGCGTGGGCGCGAAACCATTCGCATGCGGCTGATGCACCGGCGCGCGAGGTGCGACGTACGCGCGATTGGGCTGCCAATTGTGGCGATGCGTGTTGTACCAAGGCTGAGCGCGGTAGTGATTGTCCCAATACGAACCCATTGCGTAGCTGACCACGGGGAAGCCGAAGCGCGCACCGTTGCCATAAACCGCCATCGGACGACCGCCATACGTGTAATTTAAGTTACGCGCGTTGGCCCAGCCACGTGCGGGACCGGCTTGTACGTCACACCAATTGAAATTACGCAAACATCCGTTGACGTAAACCATTGCGCCGGGACCGATCACCGACACCGTCGGATAGTTTCGATCGGGGCCAGCATGCAGCTTAACGGTGCGGTTGGTGAACGCGTTCTGGGCGTTGGCAACGCTTGCAAACGAGAGCATCGCAACGAGCACGCAACTCGCTCTTGATGCTGTTGGAATCATGTTTTTTACGACGACGTTCATTGCGCGCTCCTTTGACTGTTAGCGTTGTTCAGTAGTGGACGCATTTCGCCAGCCAAACGCGCCAACCATCGTGAATGTCTAGCTATCCCGCCCGATCCAGGCGCCACATCTGATACGTCAACGCCAAGCGACATCCGACAATGATGAACACCACGGTAATAATCGAGCCGAGCGCTAGGGTAGACATGCCCGACAGGCCTTGCCCTACAGTGCAGCCGAGCGCTGTGACACCACCAAAGCCCATGAGCGCTGCACCCGCGAGGTGGTTGCCCAAATCTTCGGTCGTCGCGAAGCCTTCCCAGCGAAATGACTTGGTGAACATGGACATCAAGAACGAGCCGGTAACGACGCCCAACGCGGTCGCGACGCTGAAACTTAGGAAGCGACTCTTGTCGCTCCAATAGGCTAAGAGCTCCATCAAGTACGCGGGTGGGGCGGTGAACGACAACGATTCCGGCCGCCCGGAATTGGTCGCGACCCACGCGGCCTCTAACGTTTCTGGATGCTCGGCGACGAAGCCAATGCGGCCCGACACGTACCACGCGGCGATCACGGTGAGCCCGACGACGATGCCGCCGATCCAGTTCCAGCGGTCAGCACGGAATTCTCTACCGATGAAGGCGAACACCAATAGCGCGACACCGATGAGCGCGGCCGCAATGCCAGCGCCGTTGCCTGACAACCCGATCAGCGATGGCAAATCCTGCGTCGTGGGCAAAGTGACCGCAACGCTGTCGAGCGCCCACACACGAAACACGCCAAGAATGCCGCGCAACGTGAACCAAGCGAAAATGCCCATCACCAAAATCGTGACCAGCGCGCGCAGGCTGCCCGAGCCCACGCGGATGAGCGTTTTGCTGCCACAGCCCGACGCCAGCGTCATGCCAAAACCAAACGCCAGTCCGCCCACGATGTGCGACAGCCAAATGAGTTTCGGCGCGATATAAAACGATTTCGCCATGTCGACCGTGCCAGTCGCTTTGAGCGCGACCACGCCGATAATCGCGACACCGATGGAAGTCAGCGCCATGCGCGCACGCGTCCAATCGCCGAAGTTCGCCACGTCAGAGATCGCGCCCATCGTGCAGTAATTGCTGCGCTGCGTGACCGCGCCGAAAAACATGGAAAGCACGAACGCCCAAAACGCGGTGGTGTGCTGGATGGAAGCGATGTCGATAGGCATAGTTGCGAAAAGGCGGCTAGCGAAGAACGGAGAAACGTCGCACAGGGCGCGGCGACGACGCGATTATCGGCGTTAGCGTGGGTTGTGGCAAAGCGGCGAGCCTTCGCCCGGATCGTTTGCGTCGCTCACTGGATTAATAGCTTTTTGGGTCTAACCACTGCTTGGCAGCGCTTTGCGGTGATTTTTGTAGTTAGTTGATATTAACCAAAAATGCGCTCTAACGACCATCAGGCAGTCGCTAGAGCCGTAAAGTTGTAGACGCAGCGGCGCTTGTGCCGCCGCGTCACCGGCGTACGAGGCAGGCGCTAACGCTTCGCCAATGTGAGCGCACCCATCGCGCGAAGGCTGGTCAGCGTTTCCAGACAAGCGCGCGCCACCTCCGTGCCCTTCTTCACGAAGTGCTCACGAAAGAAGCGGTGATGGTCGTCGTGTTCGTGAAAATCGCGCGGTGTGAGCACTGCCGAAAACACCGGCACGTCGCAATCGAGCTGCACGCGCATCAATCCGTCAATCACCGCAGCGGCGACAAACTCATGTCGATACACGCCGCCGTTCACCACCAAGCCACACGCGATGATGGCGTCGAAGCTCCCACTTTGCGCGAGCCGTTTTGCGTGCAGCGGAATTTCAAAGGCGCCGGGCACTTCGATGTACGCCGTGTTTTCGGCCGGTATTCGACATCGCGCGAACTCCGCGCGGATGGCATCGGTGGCGCTCGCGACGATGTCGCGGTGCCACGCCGACGCGATGACCGCCACGCGTGGCGCAGGTGGATGCACCGCGGTCGATGCTTTTGGCTGTAACTGAGGAGACTGATTCATGGAGATTCTCAAAGTGAGGGGTTACCAGAATCAGGGCGCACGCAAACGCGGCGTCGGCACGCACGCGTGCAAACGCCGATTTCACGCGATCTCTTTCATCCGGACTTTCAGACACGTACACCCAAACCAAGTTTTTTGTGTACGTGCCCCAACCGTCGGCTCTGGCCTCGCACCAGATCTGCTGACCCCAACACGAGCAAGGGCCGTGTTGGGCGCTCGCGGGCTCCTTTGAGACAACCAAAGATACCGCCGGTGGGGAATTTCACCCCGCCCTGAGAACGCTACCAACCTTACGATTGGCTCCTCCATTTTACTTAGCCGCCTCTCAATGGCGGGTTACAGCTTCGCCAGCAGTTTCGCCATCGGCGCAGGCAGCGCGGCGTTGGGAAGATCGGCGCGTGCCAGCCACAGCGTGCCCGGCTCGTTGCACCGACTAGCCAAGCGCGTAACCGTGAGTCGCGTAACGCAGAGCGTGAGTCGGAAGTGAGTGAAGGTGTGATCGAACGGCGGCAAATCTTGTGTCGCGCCGAACGTGTCGACGCCAAATTGATGACAAGCGATGTTGGTCGCATCGTCGTGTTCGCCAATTTCGGGTAGACACCAGAGCCCACCCCAAATACCCGGCGATGGTCGCTTGATGAGGAGCACATCGCTACCGTGTACGGCAAGCAAATAGCGTTGCCTGCGGTGAGGAATTGCCTTACTAGGACGCGGCGCAGGGATGTCGTTTGTACGCCCCGTGATGCGCGCCGCGCAATCGGCGGCGACAGGACAAAGCAGGCACGTTGGATCGCCGCGCGAACAGATCGTTGCGCCCATGTCCATAAGTCCTTGGGTGTACGCCACCATGTCGCTCCCGCGTTTTGGTACACGCGCCTCTGCTTCCAGCCAAAGGCTCTTCTCGATGGGCCCTGCGCCGGGAAATCCTTCAACACCGGCATGCCGCGCTAACACCCGTTTCACGTTGCCATCGAGAATTGGCGCGATCACATCGTACGCAAATGCAGCAATGGCGGCGGCAGTGCTGCGCCCCACGCCCGGAAGTTCGGCGAGTAGTGTGACGTCTGCCGGAAATCGCCCGCCGTGCAACGCCACGACTTGCTTCGCAGCCTTGTGCAAATTGCGCGCACGACTGTAATACCCAAGCCCGGCCCAGAGCGCGAGCACGTCGTCTTCTGGCGCAGCGGCGAGCGCTGCGACGGTTGGAAATTTTTCGAGAAAACGCGCGTAATACGACAGCACCGTGGTCACCTGCGTTTGCTGCAACATGATCTCGGAGAGCCAGATGCGATATGCGTCGCGCGTGTTCTGCCACGGCAAATCGTGGCGACCGTGGGTGCGCTGCCATGTGACGATGCGTGACGAGAACGATTTTGTAGTCACGAGCGCTGCAGCGAAACCGGACAGGCGCTAGCGAATGCCGAGCCGTTGCCGGGCCTTTACCGCCGCTTCGCTGGACGGGTATTTCGCGACAACTTCTTGCAGGCTCGCGCGAGCGGCTTGCAGTTCGCCCAAATCCGATTGTGCTGTAGCGATGTTCAAGAGCGCGTCCGGCGCTTTTGCGCTTTCGGGATGCTGCGACAACAGCTGCCGTTGCGCGGAAATCGCCCCGCGGTGGTCTTTGAGCGCGTACAGCGAATTGCCGATCCAATACTGTGCTGACGGTACGAGCGTGCTGCGAGGATAGGTGCGCACAAAGCCTTGGAACGCAGCGACGGCGTCGCCGTATCGAGCGCCACGGAAGAGATCAAGCCCTTGATCGTAAGCACGCTGTTCTGCCACCGGATCGACTACGACAACTGGTGCGGGTGGCGCGGTGCGCGCGGCATCAACGGACGGCTGCGTGACGATGGGTGCCGTACCGGGAGGCGTGTTGGGTGGCACAGACGTGCCGGGAAGCACGGCGGGCGGTTGCGCCTTTGCCGCCGCAGCTGCACGATCCTGCTCGGCGATCTGCGCTTCCATTTTTCGCATGCGACCGTCGAGATCGACGTACAAATCGCGCTGCCGCTTTTGTGTGGTTTCGAGTTCGTTTTGCAGTAACTCGATCTGCCCACGCAGACGCGCGAATTCCGCTTTCAACGTTTCGACCTGATTGAACAAATCGATGATGCTGCGGTTGCGCGCTTGCGCTTCGAGTTCGCCCACGCGCTGATCCAGCGTGCGCTGCGTTTCCGCGATCTGGTTGCGCAGCGCAAGGATTTGCTTGCGCGCTTCCTCGTCGTCGAACAAACCAGCGTGCGCCGCCGACAGCGCCATCGCTGCCAAAACGCCTGCACACAACGGCTTAAGCGAAGAAACCCGAAACTTCATAGAACGCACCAACAACATCAACTATTCCCCAGCGTAAGCCAAATCGCAGCGACGATTTTCTGAGTACGCAGCGTCGTTTGCTGCCGTGTTACGCGGCTTTTCTTCACCGAAACTCACGGTATCAATTTGTGCTTCGCTGACGCCCAAAAGCATCAGCACGCGCTTCACGCTTTCTGAGCGCTTCTGGCCCAGTGCGAGGTTGTATTCACGGCTGCCGCGCTCGTCGGTGTTGCCTTCAACTTTGATGCGCGCATTGCGATTGCTCTTCAGGTACGCTGCGTGCGCTTCAAGCAGTGGCTTGTATTCGTCTTTCACGGTGAAGCTATCGAGATCATAAAAAATCTCTCGGCGCGAAAGCGGGCTGCGCGGATCGCGTAGTGCGCTGTTGCCAGCGTTGTTTGCGCCCGCATTATTTGCGTTTCCTTGGAGGCTATTGCCCGCGACTCCAGTGCCAGTGCCGACGCCTGCGGTCGTTGTGCCCGTGCCCTGCGTGCCGGCGGCATTTGTAGCGGTGGTCGCGTTGCGATCTTCGACTTGTGCCGTGTTCTCGGGCGTGGAGGTGCAGGCTGCAAGTGATGCCGCCGCGGTGGCTGCCAAAACCAATTTCCAGAGTTGTTTCATTGTCATCCCTTTCACATCACCCAGCGGGCGAAATCATGTCGTACCAAAGTGTCGCAATACTAAAACTAACGTGGCAACGGACCCCAAGCGGGTTCGCGCACGTCAGCATTGGTCGCGCCCAATCGCTGCTTCACACGGCCGTCGGCTGACACCGTCGCCAAAACACCCCTACCGTTATACACCGACGCATAGGCGACTAGTTTTCCGTTAGGCGCGAACGAAGGCGATTCGTCTACTGGGCCCTGTGTCAGAACCTGGACCTGTCGCGAGGCGAAATCCTGCACCGCAAGCATCTCACGCGAACCTTCACGTTTGATGAAGACCATGCTCTTACCGTCGGCTGCTACGCGTGGGTTGGCGTTGTAGCTGCCTTCAAAGGTCACGCGCTCGGCGTTTCCGCCATCCGCCGCCATCCGATAAATCTGAGGCGAACCGCCGCGATCACTCATGAAGTAAATGCGACCGTCGGGCGCCCAGTTCGGGGCGGTGTCGATGCCGCCACTGTTGGTAAGCCTGCGCAGTCCTGAGCCGTCAGCATTGACCATGAATAGCTGTGTGCCGCCCGCCTGCGAAGAGGCGAACACGATGCGCCGGCCATCGGGCGACCATGCCGGTGACGATTGATTTCCCGATGCCCGAACGAGAAGGGTTCGCTCGCCAGTGATGACGTTTTGTACGTAAACGCTCGGCTTACGGCCCTCGAACGAAACGTACGCCAACCGGTTGCCGTCGGGCGACCATGACGGAGAAATGATGGGTTCGGCCGAGTTCACGATGGCTACGGTATTGAAGCCGTCGCTGTCAGCCACCACGAGCTGGAACCGACCGGGAGACTTCGAGACGTACGCGAGACGTGTACTGAACACCCCTTTTTCGCCTGTGAGTTGTTCGTAGACGATGTCCGCGATGCGGTGCGCTGTCGCGCGCAGCTCGCGCGGTCCAACCGTGAACACGAGCCCGGTCAGTTGCGATTGTTTGGGTACATCCGCAAGACGAAAACTCACGTTGAACTGCCCGTTCGCTGCAGGCTGCACCGTGCCGATCACCACTGCGTCGGCGCTGCGCGCCTTTAAGTCGCCAAAGGGAATCGCGGCAAATTCGCCGCTGCGCGGCAAGCTCGCACCGTTGACCGTTTTGATACGTCCACTGCGCGCAAGGTCGGCCTCAATCACCGCCGACATCTGCTGCGCATTTGGATCTTGGCCCGCAAAAGTGGCGACGGCCACCGGAATTTGTTGTGCGCCGACGCCGATGATATCGATCGTGAGCTGTGCTTGAGCGATCAGCGGCAAGAACAATAATGGCAAAGCGAGGACAGCGAGTGAGCGATTGAGCGCAGATTTCATCGAACGTTGCCTGAAATAATCGGTAGTGGAGAGCGGGTGCCCAAAAGCGCCTGAGCATCCACTCGCGCGGCGTCGGCAGCCGCGCGTGAGTCAAACGGCCCCAAGCGTACGCGGAACAAGCCTTCAACTTGTTGGACCCGTGGCGTTAAGGTGGATTCAGCGCTCAATCGTTGTTGGAACGTCTGAGCGTTCGCAAAGTTTCCGAAAGCGCCTAATTGAACGTAAAAAGTTTCGCGCGACGGTGTTTGTGCGTTCAAAGGCGGCGGCTCAACGAGAGCGGGTGTCGCGATTGGTGAGGTTAATACGGGCGTTTGCATCGAAGGCGTCGCGCCAAACGGAGGCGTCAGGATTTCAAATTCCACTTCGCCGCTTCCACCTTGGGCGATTCCGAGGCGATGTGCTGCCGCGTAAGACAAATCGACAATCCGGCCAGGATGAAACGGCCCGCGGTCGTTGATGCGCACGATCACGTTTCGGCCAGAACGTGCGTGCGTTACCCGTGCGAAAGAAGGCAGTGGCGCGGTAGGGTGTGCCGCGGTCATCGCGAACATGTCGTAGGTCTCGCCGATGGCAGTCTTCTGACCATGAAATTTTTTGCCGTACCACGAAGCAATGCCGCGTTGCTTGAGCGGGGCCAGGACGGTCATGGGCGCGTAATCGACGCCAAACACGTTATATGGGCGATTGGCGAAGCGATGCAGCGGCTCGGCGCGTGGGGTAGCGTCTGGGATGCGATCAATGTCCGCCGGCACGGATGCCGCAGGGCCGTCGTCTTTGTAGTACGCGCCGGGCCGGACTGAATTTGAGGTCGATCCCGACTGCGACTTCGGCGTCGGCTTGCTGGCGCAGCCAACCAAGTAGGCTGTGGCGAGCACAAGGTGGGCGAGATAGATTGCCTTGCGAGACGTCAAGAGTTCACCAGTTTTCGATGAGACTGCACGCTCATGAGAATACCTACGGCGATGAATAAAGTCATTAGCGCCGTGCCACCAAAGCTCATGAATGGCAGTGGCACGCCGACGACCGGCAGCATGCCAGTGACCATGCCGATGTTTACGAAGGCATAGGTGAAGAACATCATCGTCATCGAGCCGGCCATAAGGCGACCGAACAAGGTTGACGCGTTCGCCGCGATCAAGAAACAGCGGCCGATAAAAAGCAGGTACAAGATGATCAGAACCACACCGCCGAGCAACCCAAACTCCTCGCCATAAACGGCAAAGATGAAATCCGTATGCTTCTCGGGCAAAAACTCAAGGTGTGTTTGCGTACCGTTGAGCCAGCCCTTGCCGAACAGTCCGCCGGAACCAATCGCAATGGCCGCTTGTATCGCGTGCCACCCAGCGTCTTGCGCGTCGCCGTCCGGATTGATAACGGTGAGGATGCGCTCCTTTTGGTAATCGTGCATCCAGTCGAATTGCCACGCTGCGGCAAAAACGAGTACCGCGAGAATGCCGACACCGACCATGACGCGCCAGTCCAATCCGGCCAAGTAGAGTACGCAAAATCCGCCCGCACCGATGAGCAGAGCCGTTCCTAGATCCGGTTGCCGCACCACAAGACCAAAGGGCAGCGCCACGAGAAACGCGGCCACTACGAAATTACGCCAATTCATGCTGCCTTCGTGGCGTTCGAAGTACCACGCCAGAATGAGCGGCAGCGCGATTTTCATGATTTCGGAGGGCTGGATATTGCCCACGCCTGGAATTTTCAACCAGCGTCGCGCGCCTTTGACAACTTCGCCCCCAACGGCAACACCGAGTAGCAACACGATGCCGATCACATACAGCGGCACCGCAAAGCGAGCTATGAATTGCGGCGAGAGATTCGCAATGAATATCATTATTGCGACGGCCAGTACGACCTTCTGTGATTGTGACACCACACGACTCAAAGTTTCGTTCGCCGCACTGTAAAGCACCAGCAAACCCAGCGTAGCAATCGCAGTGACGATGGCGAACAAAAACGGGTCAAGTCGATCCGTGAGTTTCACCCAAATTTGCTGAATCATCGCGCGCGCCTCATGTCGGCTACGGCCGCGGTTTCCGCCGCCGCTTTTGCCCCTGCTGCCACCGCCGCCGCATCGGCATCGGAATTTTTCACGGGCTTTAACGCGTTAGCAAGCAAGGCAGGATCGAAATACGCATCCATCACTTTTCGCGCAATCGGTGCCGCCGCTTCCGCTCCAAAACCGCCGTTTTCAACAAACGCGACGAGGGCGATCTTTGGTTGATCAAGCGGTGCCATGGCGATGTACCACGCGTGATCACGCAATCGCTCTGCAACTTGCGAAGCCTTGTACTCACCGCCGTGCAGGTTGAAGACTTGCGCGGTGCCCGTCTTGCCGCCGCTGATGTACTTCGCGTTGAGAAATGCCGTGCGACCGGTACCCTCTGTTACGACTCCAGCGAGGCCGCGGAACACCGCGTCAAGGTGCTCCGGTTTCAGATCAATCGAGTACGCTGCGCTGGGATGCGTGAGTCGCGCCTCTCCGGTTCTGGCGTCGACAATTCGCTTGACTAGGTGGGGCTTGAATGCAACGCCACGGTTGGCGAGCACGGAGGTCGCGTACGCCATCTGCATCGGCGTAAACGTATTGAATCCCTGTCCGATGCCCAGTGAGACTTGATCGCCCACATAAAATTTAGGATCCTTTGGGAAGCGTTTAGCTTTCCATTCGCGTGTTGGAAGGATACCGGGCAATTCGCCGTCGATATCGATGCCGGTCTTTTGGCCGAAGCCGAATTGCCGCATGAATTTCGACCACTCGTCTACGTCGAGCTCGGCTGCTAGCTGATAGTAATAAGTGTCGCAAGAAACGATGATCGATTTAACTAGATCTACTAGACCATGCCCACCGGGCTTGTCGTCGCGCCACGTCTTCCGCCCGAGGCTGAAGTATCCGGGATCGCTGATCGTCTGGTTTGCAGTTCTCACCCCAAGCTCTTGCGCCATGAGCGCCATAAATGGTTTGTACGTAGAACCCGGCGGATAACCGCCCTGCAATGGCCGATTCAGCATCGGCTTGTCGGGAGAATCGCGCAGCGCGTCCCAGCTTTGCGGATCAATGCCGTCGACGAATAAGTTTGGGTCGTAGCCAGGTTTGCTAACAAACGCGAGTACGTCGCCGGTAGAAGGCTCAATGGCCACCAACGCACCGCGCTTCGTTCCGAATGCGTCCTCGGCAATTTTTTGCAGGCGAATATCGAGCGAAAGTTGCAGATTGTTTCCCGCGATCGACGGTTTCTTGGAAATTTCGCGAATCACACGGCGACTCGCGTCAACCTCAACTTCGGTAGAGCCGGCAATGCCGTGCAATTCGCGCTCGTAAGCAACCTCGATGCCGCGCTTGCCGATGTAGTCTGAACCTTTGTAGTTCGCTGCGTCGGGTCCAGCATCGATACGCGTTTTCTCTTCTTGGTTGATGCGGCCGATGTATCCGATGACGTGCGACGCGACTTCCCCCATTGGGTACTGGCGAAACAATCGGGCTTTGATCTCCACGCCTGGCAAGCGGAAGCGATTGGCGGCCACACGCGCAACCTCCTCGTCGGTCAAACGGGATTTGAGAGGCAAGCTATCGGTTGTGCGAAACTCTTCGAACAACCGCTTGAAGCGACGACGATCACGCGGCGTGATGTCAACGATCTTTGCAATTTCTTCGATGGTCGTTTCGACGTTGGCGATTTTCCGAGGATTAAGCTCCAGCGTGTAGGCCGAATAGTTAGACGCGAGCACCACACCGTTGCGATCGGTCACGATACCGCGATTAGGTATCGCAGGTTGCGTGTCAATTCGATTGGCTTCGGCAAGTGTTGCGAAGTGTTTGTGTTGGTACACCTGCAAATACACGAAACGACCGAGCAACAGCAAAAAGCCGAGCACTACGAACACCGCGGCCAAGCCTAGACGCCGTTGGTACCAGAAAAGTTCTTGGTCGTGATTGCGTAACTCTGAGGCCATGCCCGCTAGTCCAGCAAAGAGCGTACGCGCTGCGGCCATTGCAGCAGTGCGGAAATGACGGGCCAAACCAATGCGCTACTGATGCTTGCGAGCACAATCACCGCACTAGGCGGTGCCGCACCGCTCATGAGGCGAAGCACCAACACGACGCCTTGTGCAATCAGCAGCAGCGCGAGCACATGAAGCGCCTGTTGCCACACCGGGAAACGCAACACGCGTCGGTGAAAATACTCTGCAGCGAACGCAAGAATCGCGTAGGCCAGCGCGTGTTGGCCAAACAGATTCGCCTCGACAACGTCGGTCAACAACCCGCATGCCCACGCCACGCCAATACCAATCCAGCGCGGTTGATGAATCGCCCAGTAAAGCAGTACCAATGCGAAAAAATCGGGTCGTAACGATAGCGCAAAGCCGGAGAGTGGCAGCAGGTTGATCGTAAAAGCTAACGCCAACGTCAACGCAACAAACCACGGCTTCGGCGCAAGCAGAATGTCTTCCGGCTTCGCGATCGTGAACAGCGGTGAATCGGGTAAGCGAAACAAACTCATTTGCGCTTCTTCCCGGTGGTTTCGGGCGCGGCGTCCGCTACGGGGCGCGGTGGTGGTGCAGGCGGTTTGTCGAGCACTAACACCGCATCGGCACCCGCTACATTGGCCGACGGCGTACACTCAACGCGCGCAAAACCGCTCTCTGCGTCGCGTTGAACGCTGGCAACTTTGGCAACGCGAACGTTGGCCGGAAACAAGCCGTCAATGTTGGACGTGAGGAGTATGTCGCCCTCTTTAATATCTAGTGTGTTGGATACGTGTTTAAGCTCAGGCAACTTTCCGGGGCCGCGTCCGTAGAGCAGGGCGCGTGTCCCTGTGCGCTCGAGCTTTACCGGGATCGTGACATCCTTTTCGGTCAATAGCGTGACTTCAGCGAATAGCGGATGCACGCGGGTGAGCTGCCCCAATAGGCCAAGTTCGTCCACCACTGCTGAGCCCGGCTCAAACACTTGCGACGACGCGCGATCAATAAAGGCCTTCTGAGAAAACGCATCTCGCCCCATGTACACGACGCGTGCCGCCTGTGCGCGAGTCGGTACCGACTGCGACATTTGTAGAAGCTTCAGCAAGCGCTCTGATTCTTGCTTTGCTGCGATATGCGCTTGTTGCCCCTGTGATGCTTGCAGTAAATCAGACTTCAAGCGCTCGTTTTCGTCGCGCAACTCAGCACGCGTCTCAAACAATTCGCCCACGCGTGCCGCCGCTTGCGCGGGCAGAAGAGCTGCTTGCTGAACGGGGTACACGACCGTAGCAATCGCCATACGCACCTTCTCGAGTGTCTGAAAGCGCGCGTCAATGAACATCACCGCGAGTGAAATCACGCCGAAAAAGGTGAGCTTGGCGATCGAGCTCGGCCCGCGATTGAAAAAGCGAGGCGGCTCGGAGGGCAGCGACGTGACTCTACCGTGCATACAACCTAGCGCGTGCAACGAACTCTCCGCCGACGCTCATCCGTTGGAGGCGCAGGCGAAAGGCATTCACGCGGTAAACCTCTAGTCTGTGGTGAAAATCGACGACAGGCGATCGATGTTTTCGAGCGCCTTGCCACAGCCACGAACCACACAGGTCAGCGGATCTTCAGCCACTACCACGGGCAAGCCTGTTTCTTCCATCAGCAAACGATCAAGGTCGCGCAGAAGCGCCCCGCCGCCGGTCAGAACCATGCCCTTTTCCGCAATGTCCGAGCCTAGCTCAGGCGGCGTGCGCTCGAGCGCCTGCTTCACCGCACTCACGATTGCGTTCAGCGGATCGGTGAGCGCTTCAAGAATTTCGTTTGACGACACCGTGAATGCGCGCGGAATGCCTTCAGCCAGATTGCGGCCTTTAATTTCCATGTCGCGCACTTCGCTACCGGGGAACGCCGAGCCGATTTTTTTCTTGATCGTCTCGGCTGTGGTTTCACCGATCAGCATGCCGTAGTTGCGGCGGATGTAATTGATGATCGCTTCGTCGAATTTGTCGCCACCGACGCGCACAGAGCCCGCGTAGACCATACCGCCCAGCGAAATTACGCCCACTTCCGTGGTGCCACCGCCGATGTCGACCACCATCGAACCGGTCGCATCCGAAATCGGTAAATCGGCGCCGATAGCCGCAGCCATTGGCTCTTCGATCAGGAATACTTTTGACGCACCCGCGCCTAGCGCGGATTCACGAATTGCACGGCGCTCCACCTGCGTCGATCCGCAGGGAACACATATGATGATGCGCGGGCTCGGGCTGAACATTTTGCTGTCGAGCACCTTGCGGATGAACTGCTTGAGCATTTGTTCGGTAACGTTGAAGTCTGCAATCACGCCGTCTTTCATCGGGCGAATTGCAGTGATGTTGCCCGGCGTGCGGCCCAACATCTGTTTCGCGGCAAGGCCGACGTCTTGAATCACGCGTTTGCCGTTCGGCCCGCCTTCTTGGCGGATCGCAACGACCGACGGCTCGTCCAGCACGATGCCACGGCCACGCACGTAAATCAACGTGTTCGCGGTGCCGAGATCAATCGCGATATCGGTGGAAAGATAACTACTTAAAAACTTAAACATGAAGGCTGTCTACTGACTCTCATAGGGTTGTCTCGGCGAGTGAAGAAAACGCGAAATTCGCAATCGCATCAAACGCACTCCGCAAGGCATGAAAGGCCCGAAGCGCACGACGCACAACTGGCCCACTGACACATTCCCCCGGAAACATCGATTACAAGCCCTTTCCATGCGGGTCGGAGCCTGATTTACTTAACCCGATATGTTACCCTACCGCCCTTAGACAAATTACCCTTCAGCGCCCGCCGCGCGCCGCGCCCGCCCTAGTGCCGGGTGATCGGCCCCCGCCGCAGAGCGCCCCCTGATTCATGAGTCTCTCCACCCAAGATATTGAGCGAATCGCGCATCTCGCTCGCATTCACGTCTCCGCCGCCGATGTGGCCGAAGTTCAGGCCAAGCTAGGCGGCGTCTTTAAGCTCATCGACGAGATGCAAGCAGTTGACACCACGGGCGTCGAGCCCATGTCCCACGGGCTCGACATGGTGCTTCGCCTACGTGACGACGCGGTCACCGAGATCAATCAACGCGAAAAATTTCAGAAAAATGCACCGCAGGCAGAAGCGGGCTATTTCCTCGTGCCAAAAGTGATTGAGTAGAGTTATGAGCTGGAATACCTTTGCCACCGTGGCCGAGACGGTTGCGGCGCTTGCCGCCAAGCAAGTCAGCGCCGTAGAGCTGGCGACGCATT